>BNJU01000621.1_pt1 | contig 143600 bp, 166 predicted proteins | sample 8539281 | NCBI WGS metagenome assembly BNJU01 (sample SAMD00202456, study PRJDB9452) | human saliva metagenome | isolation source: human saliva | place: Japan
GTTGAGGCCACGACGCTCCCGCATGAATCGGCCGCTGGGTCGGCTACGCCTCCTGATCGAGGAGCCGGCGACCATCATCACAAAGCGCCGCCCGCCGCGTATTGACGCAGGTGGGCGGCGCTTGCCCGTTGTACTGTGAGAGGATCGATCCTGAGCGAAAGGCCGCTCATGACGTTCCCTCGCGCCCACCCTCGCAGCGGCCCTGACGATGGCTGTAGCGACTGCTGCGGCCTCGTCGGGACCACCCGCGCCGACGATACTCAGAGCGGGGCCCAGTCAGGCTCCTCCTGGGTGCCCGGTACGACTCTCCCGCTGGCCAACTCGAGGTCGGTCGAGGCCTCGTCCGTGAGCGCCTCCACCCCTGACCTTTGCGTCCAGCTCCGACGAGCCGACCAAGATCTTCGTCCTGTCCTCGGGCTCGTCCGACGCGATCCTCATCGAGAGCGGCGGCTGGTATGGCATCATCGACGGCGGCGAGGACGCCAACCTGCCCGACGGCTCCGATCCTCGCTACCCGGTGCGCTCGGGCACGGCTGTGGCCGAAAAGTCCACGACCGACTGGCTGATGGGCTACCTCGACGACCAGGGGTTAACGACACTAACGTCGCTTTCTACCTGGGCACCCACGCGCACTCCGACCACATCGCCAACGCCGACGACATCATCCGCAAGTACCGCCCGAGGGCCATCCTCAGCCCCGAGTACTCCGACGCGTGGATCACCGACGAGAACGGCCTGTGGGACAACCAGTACGTCTACGATCAGCTGATCGAAGCCGCGAACTGGGCGGTCGACAGCTACGGCGCGACCTTCATTCAGCGCACGGACGGCTACAACACGCACATTTCCCTCGGGGACGCGGACCTGCAGATGATCCCCTTCGACGTCGACGAGTACTACAAGACGCGAGGCACGACCGACGCAAACCTCATGGGCTGGGGCGTAAAGGTCACCTCCAACGGGCACACCGCCTTCCTGGCGGCCGACCTTATGAGCACCGAGTCCGACTGGGAGACCCCCAATGGCTTCGAGGATCGCATCGCCGATGAGGTCGGCGATGTTGACATGCTCAAGGCCGGTCACCACGGTGCCAAGTCCTCCAACTCCATCCCCTTCATGCAAAAGCTGAACCCTGGCGCGATCATCCAGACCGGCCAGGCCGACGATAGCCCGGACCGCCTGTCCTTCCTGGTCATCCATGGGGAGGCCAAATGGTTCCCGATGGGCGACATCTGGGACTCGACCAAGGTTCCTGCGCTGATCTGCGAGTTCAGCGACGACGGCATCACCTACGGCGGCGTTGAGAACTCCGAGTGGGACCACGAGTACGAGTCCGAAACACCTCGCGCCTGGTGGTTCAAGGCGGGCCGCCCCGCCGCGACGACCGGCTGGTACAACGGTCCCTCGGGCAACCGCTACTACTTCAACGACTCTGCGTCGGCCGTGGCCGACCGGTGGCTCGACATCGACGGGGTCTCCTACCACTTCGACGCGACCGGCGCCCTCATCGAGTACAAGGATGCCAGCGGCAAGGTGAGGGCAGTGTCGGACGCCGCGTCGACGTCGTCAACGCCCCTGTGGTGGGCCATCGGTGGTGGTGCCGTGCTGGTGATCCTCGCCGGCGTTGCCCTCATCCTGCGTCGCCGGTCCTGACCTCCTCACAACGACGAGGCCGTGGCGTGCTCAGTGCGCGCCGCGGCCTAGTTCGTTTCTGGTATCCGGGGGCGGCGGCCCGCCCGCGAGATCGCCACACTCGAGCCTTCGGCTCGGAGTGATCGATCTCGAAGCCCGGCCAGGCCTTGCCGCCGCCCCCGGACACTAACGAGCCGAGGCCTCGTTTCTTGCTGTTTGTGGGGTCAGCGCTGTTCGTCGAGCTGGTGGAAGATCGCCGCGAGCAGGGGCGTGACCACCTCGAGGGTATCGAGCGCACCTCCGCGTGAGCCGGGGGAGGAGACGATGAGCGCGCCCGAGGAGTCACGCGCGGTCACGCCGACGACCTCGCGGGACAGGCCCGACAGGGGCGTGTTCGTCAGGCCGTGGGCGCGAATCTGCTCGGCGATGCCGGGTATCTCGACCTCGACGATCGAGCGGACGACCTCGGGCGCGTAGTTGCCCACGCCGAAACCCGAGCCGCCCAAGACCAGGATGAAGCGGGCGCCGGCCTCGAGGCGCTCGCGAATCTCCGTCTCGAGGATGTCGGCGCTCTCGGGGATCGCCGCGATCGACACGGGACCCAGGCCGGCCTCGGCCAGCGCTGTCGTACAGGCGGGGGTCGCCCGATCCTCCTTCGTGCCGCGCTGGATGCGGTCCGAATAGGTGATGACGTGGGTGCTGATCTGGCTGAGGTCGTAGTCGACGGGCTTGGGCATGGTGTCCTCCAAGGGTGATGCGTACGAATGTGATCCTAGTCCCTTCCTCGCGGTGAGGTGGGTCTGGGAGCCGAGCGTGGTCGCGAGGCGATTTTGTGCGTGCGTGGGCCGAGGCAAAAGAAGGCTGCGGGCGTCGGTGCGTGTTGAGAGGTGGTCGCGGCAACTCGCAAGTAGCAGAATGTTCCGTTTTATGATGAATGAAGCCATGTTTAATACGCGCGCATGTTTTCCTCATATTGCAAGCAAAAGTAATGATTTGGGCGCTTGAGGGTGAATGCTTGCGCGTCCGTATCTCGAGTTGTTAGATTTAATACGTTCCATTCCCTCTCAAAAGGAGACATGAGTGCGTTCCCTTCGCATCCTCCCCGCCATCGGCGCCGCCGCCCTGGCACTCGCTGCCTGCGCGGGCGGCTCCACCCCCACGACTCCACGGCCTCGGCCGAGGCGACGCAGCCCGCCGAGACCACCGTCCTCAACGTGTACGCCGCCGCCTCTCTCACCGAGACTTTCGGCGAGCTCGAAGAGCCCTTCGAGGAAGCCAACCCCGGCGTGGACGTGCGCTTCAACTTCGCGGGTTCCCAGGACCTCGTGACCCAGCTCGGCGAAGGCGCGGACGTCGACGTCCTGGCCACCGCCAACGAATCCACCATGAAGAAGGCCGCCGACGCCTCGCAGGTCGACGCGCAGACCATCTTTCGTCACCAACACCCTCACCCTCATCACGACGCCCGGCAACCCGGCGGGCGTGACCGGCCTCGACTCCTCGCTCGACGGCGTCAAGCTGGTGATCTGCGCACCCGAGGTTCCCTGCGGCAAGCTCACCAAGACTCTCACCGAGAAGCTCGGCGTGACCCTGAACCCCGTCTCCGAGGAGCAGTCCGTCACCGACGTGCGCGGCAAGGTCTCCTCCGGCCAGGCCGACGCCGGCATCGTCTACAAGACCGACGCCCTCGCCGAAGGCGACGCCGTCGACACTGTCGCCATCCAGGGTGCCGACGAGGCCGTCAATAAGTACCCGATCGCCCTCGTGAGCGCCTCGACCAAGAAGAATCTGGGCCAGAAGTGGATCGACCTGGTCCTGTCCGCCGATGGTCAGAAGATCCTCGAAGGCGCCGGCTTCACGCCCGCCGCGAAGTAACATCGACGCGTGAAGTCACGCAGGACGCCCGCCGTCAGCCCCCTGCCCATCTGGGCGGGGTGCCTCGGTGCGCTCGCCCTGTGCTTCCTGGTCCTGCCCCTGGCCTTCATGCTGGGGCGCGTCAACTGGTCGACCCTCGGCGCAACGCTCACGACCCCCGAGGCCGCCTCAGCCCTGGGCCTGTCGCTGCGCACGTGCGCCGTAGCGCTCGGCGTGGACCTCCTCCTCGGTGTTCCCGCGGCCCTCGTCTCTGTCCCGCTCGTGGCGGGGCGTGCGCTCGCCCGCATCCTCGTCGCCCTGCCGCTCTCGCTGCCGCCCGTCGTCGCCGGCATCGCGCTCCTCGCGGCCTTCGGTCGGCGCTCGACCCTCGGGGCGCTCCTTGGTGGCGCCGGCCTGGACATCGCGTTTACGACGAGCGCCGTCGTCATCGCTCAGGTCTTCGTCTCACTGCCCTTCCTCATCGTCACCCTCGAGTCCGCGCTGCGCGCCCGCGAGCAGGGACTCGACGAGATGGCCTCTCTGGGGGCCTCGCCCTCGCGCGTCTTCTGGCGGATCACCCTGCCGACGGTCCTGCCTGGCCTCGGGCGCGGGACCGCCCTCGCGTTGGCCCGCTGCCTCGGCGAGTTCGGGGCGACCCTCACCTTCGCCGGCTCCATGCAGGGCGTCACCCGCACGATGCCGCTCCAGATCTACCTGGCCCGCGAGTCCAACGCGGATCTGGCCCTCGCGCTCGGCGTGGTCCTCCTCGGCGTCGCGGCCGCCGTCGTCGCGCTCACGGAAACCCCGTGGGGACGGCTCGCCTTCTTTCTTCGTGTCACGAGGCGTGGACCCTGTTTCGCTCCCGCCGCTCCCTCTGCTCGCCCCTGCCGCCCCTCCGCGCCCGCGGGCGAGGCAGGGGAGGGCGTGGCTGTGCGCGTCGCCGGAACCGTGGATGCGCGCGGCTGGAACGTGGACGCGGAACTGCGCCCCGGCCTCGTCACCGCGGTCGTCGGCCACAACGGCGCCGGAAAGTCGACGCTCGCCCAGGTGATCGCCGGGACCCTACGCGTGGATAGCGGGACCGTCAGCATCGGCGAGCGAGTCGTCGACGATTCCGCCACGTTCGTGCCTGCCCGCCGGCGCGGCGTCGCCATGGTCTCCCAGGCGCCCCGCATCTTCACCCACATGAGCGTCCTGTCCAACGTCGCCTTCCCCCTGCGTGTGCGCGGGTGGGGCGCGCGCAGGCCCGGGCGGCCGCGCTCGAACAGCTGCGCGCCGTGGGGATCGCCGACCTTGCTTTCAGGCGCGCCTCCGACCCTGTCCGGCGGCCAGGCCGCCCGCGTCGCGATCGCACGCGCCCTCGTCTTCCGCCCCGAGGTCCTCATCCTCGACGAGCCCACGGCAGCCCTCGACGTCGAGGCCACCGCCCAGGTTTCCGCCGTCCTGCGCGAGCGCCTGGCGGGTGCGGGAATCACGACCCTGCTGGTCTCCCCACGACATCGCCGAGGTCCTGTCCCTCGCCTCCCACATGATCGTCATGGGGGAGGGCGCATCGTCGAGGAGGGCGAACCCGCCCGCGTGCTCGCCTCGCCCGCGTCGGTGTTCGCGGCCCGCCTGGCCGGACTCAACATCGTGAGTGGGGCTCCTGTGTCGCGCCCCGGCATGGTCGGCGTGCGCGTCGGCGACGGGATGCTGTGGGCGGCCGACCTGTCGGGGTATGGATCAGGCAGTGCCGGTGTCGCCGAGGCTGTGGCCGGTGACGCGGACGATTCCGCCGCTTGCGGTGGGCGCGGCCAGCTGGACCGCGTCGCCCTCACCTTCCTGCCCGAGGCCGTGGCCCTGTCCCGCGAGGAGGCCCACGCCTCGCCGCGCTCCGTCCTGCCCGGCGTCGTCGCGGGCATCGACGTCGACGGCTCCCTCGTGAGCGTGCGCGTCGCGCTCGCGGAGGGCGTCGTCGTGACCGCCCGCGTCACCGCCGCCGCCTGGTCTGAGCTGGGCCTCGGGGTTGGCGATCGCCTCTGGGTGAGCGTCAAGGCCACCCAGGTCCGAGCGATCCGCGTCGCGGTCGGCTCCCTGATCGGTGCGTTCATCGGGTGACCTACTCGCGTCGGGCCTTGTGAGGCACTGTTTCATCACGTGATCTGCGGCAGCTCGGGCCCTATGGGTGGCTGTGTTAACCCTTCAATGCGCAGCTGGGCCCTACTAGTGGAGCGTGGGCACACCTGCCCACGCTCCACCTAAGGGGTTAACGTGCGCATTAAGGGGTTCACGTACGCTCTCGCGACGAGGTCGGTGCGGGGTTTTGTCGAAGGGTCGAATTTTATCACGCTTCATATGTTGTAATTCTTGGTTTTTCGGATGAGTGGGATCGAGCACCTCCAAAACCGCGAAACAAATCCTATTTTCGCGGTTATTCTGCGGTTTTAGTTCGTGCCCTTCCCTCGGTGGTGGACAGCTTTGACTCTGCGAAAGGGGTTTCCTAAGTTGTGGTGAGAACCCAGGAGGTACCTCATGACAACACAGGGGCATTACGAGGCAACGCGCCCCTATCAGCTCGGCATCGACGTCGGCTCGACGACCGTGAAGGCCGTCGTCCTGGACGGAAACCGCCGGCTCTTCTCCGACTACCGGCGCCACAACGCCGACGTGCGCGCATCCCTGGGAGCCCTCCTCGCCGACGTCGAACGCGCCCTGCCCGGCGCCCGCGTCCACGCGTCCATCACCGGCTCCGGCGGCCTGACGACCGCCCGCGCCATGGGCATCCCCTTCGTCCAGGAGGTCATCGCCGGAACCGAGGCCACCCAGCGCCTGCACCCCGAGGTCGACGTCGTCATCGAGCTGGGCGGCGAGGACGCCAAGCTCACCTACCTGCATCCCCACCCCCGAGCAGCGCATGAACGGCACCTGCGCGGGCGGCACCGGCGCGTTCATCGACCAGATGGCGACCCTCCTGCACACGGACGCCGCGGGCCTGGGCGAGATGGCGACCCGCCACACCCAGCTCTACCCGATCGCCTCGCGCTGCGGCGTCTTCGCTAAGTCCGACATCCAGCCCCTCATCAACCAGGGCGCCGCGCACGAGGACCTGGCCGCCTCCATCTTCAACGCGGTCGCCACCCAGACCATCGCGGGTCTGGCGTGCGGCCGCCCGATCCGTGGAACCGTCATGTTCCTCGGCGGCCCCCTGCACTTCCTGCCCGCCCTGCGCGAGGCCTACAAGGCGCTCCTGCCCAAGGCGGACGCCTTCGTCACCCCCGACGACGCCCAGCTCTACGTCGCGATCGGCGCGGCCCTCCTCGCCGAGAAGGAGGCCGCTAAGAAAGCAACGCCCAGGCCGAGGAGGCTGGGCGCGACCTCCGTCGAGACCCGCGGTGACAAGCTCACGACCCTCATGGAGCGCCTCGCCGCCGCCCCGGTTCAGGTAGAGTCCCCGCGCATGGATCCGCTCTTCGCGACCCCGGAGGATCGAGAGGAATTCATCGCCCGCCACAGCCTCGACGTCATCCCCAAGGCCAGCCTCGACGAGGCCGAGGGCCGCTGCTGGCTCGGCATCGACGCCGGGCTCGACGACGATCAAGGCGGTCGTCATCGATTCCCCAGGACCGCATCGTCTTCACCCACTACGCCTCCAACGAGGGCGACCCCGTGGCCGCGGCCGTCGACATCGTGCGCGCCGTCCGCTCCGCGCTGCCCGAGGGTTGCGAGATCGGTCGCTCGTGCGCGACCGGCTACGGCGAGGGCCTGGTCAAGTCCGCCCTCACCATGGACGAGGGCGAGATCGAGACGATGGCCCACTACCGCGCCGCCGAATTCATCTGCCCCGGCGTCACCTCCGTCATCGACATCGGCGGCCAGGACATGAAATACCTGCGCATCCGCGACCACGCGGTGGACTCCATCTCCGTCAACGAGGCGTGCTCCTCGGGCTGCGGCTCCTTCCTGCAGACCTTCGCGCAGACGATGGGAACCGACGTGCGAACCTTTCGCGCGGATGGCCATGGAGTCGAATCTCCCGTGGATCTGGGCACCCGCTGCACGGTGTTCATGAACTCCTCCGTCAAGCAGGCGCAGAAGGAAGGCGCGGACGTGCGCGACATCAGCGCCGGCCTGTCCCTATTCCGTCGTGCGCAACGCCCTCATAAGGTCATCAAGCTCAAGGAGCCCTCGGACCTCGGGTGAGCGTGTCGTCGTTCAGGGCGGCACCTTCCTCAACGACTCGGTGCTGCGCGCCTCGAGCTGCTCACCGGCCGCGAGGTCGTGCGCCCCGACATCGCGGGCCCTCATGGGCGCGTACGGCGCGGCCCCTGACCGCGCGGATGCACGACACGGGGAGGGGACCTCGACGCTCGCGACGATCGAGGCCCTCGAGGGCTTCAGCGTCGAGACGACCCGCAAGACCCTGCCGCCTGTGCCAGAAACCACTGCCAGATGACGATCTCGACGTTCTCCAACGGCGAGCGTCACGTGTCGGGCAACCGCTGCGAGCGCGGCGCGTCCCTGGAGCGCGTGCCCCAAGAAGTCGGAGCTGCCCAACCTCTACGACTGGAAGTACAAGCGGATCTTCGGGCTACCGTCGCCTCACCGAGAAGAAGGCGTTCCGCGGCGACATCGGCATCCCGCGCGTGCTCGGCATGTACGAGAACTACCCGTTCTGGTTCACGATGCTCACCGCGCTGGGCTTCCGCGTCATGATCTCGGGCCGTTCCAACCACGACCTCTTCGAGACGGGCATGGAGTCCATCCCCTCGGAGAACGTGTGCTACCCGGCCAAAGCTCGTCCACGGGCACATCGAGTCTCTGCTCGATAAGGGCATCACGACGATCTTCTACCCCTGCGTCGATTTTGAGCAGAAGCTCACCGAGTCGGAGAACTCACTACAACTGCCCCATCGTGGCGACCTACCCCTGAGGTCATCCGCAACAACATGGAGCGCCTGGCGGAGCCCGGGCACGAAGTTCATCAGCCCCGTTCGTCAACTTCGGCAACCGCGAGTACCTGCCCGCGCACCTGTCCAAGACCTTCAAGGAATACGGCTATGACATCGCGCCCGAGGAGATGAAGGCCGCGCTGGACAAGGCGTGGGAGGAAGACGCCGCCGTCAAGGCCGAGATCCGCGCGAAGGGCGTCGAGACGATCGAGTGGATGCGTGAGCACGGCGTGCGCGGCATCGTGCTCGCTGGGCGACCCTACCACCTCGATCCCCGAGATCAACCACGGCATCCCCGAGGTCATCGTCGGGCCTGGGCATGGCTGTCCTCACCGAGGACTCCATCATCGACGCGCGCCTTGAGCGCCCCCTGCGCGTCCTCGACCAGTGGTCCTACCACTCGCGCCTTTACGAGGCCGCCGCCCGCGTCGGCGACGAGCCCGACCTCGAGATGGTCCAGCTCAACTCGTTTCGGCTGCGGCGTCGACGCGATCACCGCCGACCAGGTCCAGGAGATCCTCGAAGGCCGCGGCGACGTGCACACCGTCCTCAAGATCGACGAGGTCTCCAACCTGGGCGCCGCCAAGATCCGTCTGCGTTCCCTCGACGCGGCGATCACCGAGCGCGCGTCCCTCGCCTCGACAATCGACGAGGCCGGGGCTGGGGACGGCGAGAAACGGCGCGGGAGCGGGGGCAGCTGGCCCCCGCCTCGTCCGTGGGCCTGGTGTCGGGTTCCGTCGACACGGCTACCCTGCGTGACCCCTCCGGGCGATGCCGCACGCGAGGAGGCGGCCGGGCACATCCAGCCCGCGCCGTCTTCACCGAGGAGATGCGCGAGGTCGGCTACGAGATCCTCGCCCCCCAGATGTCTCCGATTCACTTTCCGCTTTCCTCACCCCGCTGTTCGCGAGCGCGGGCCTGAAGGTGCGCGTCCTGGAGCACACGAGCCGCGCCTCCATGGAGGTTGGCCTCAAATACGTCAACAACGACTCGTGCTACCCGGCGATCGTCGTCATCGGCCAGCTCCTCGACGAGTTCATCTCCGGGCGCGCCGACCCCGACCGCACGGCGGTGGGCATCACGCAGACGGGCGGCATGTGTCGCGCCAGCAACTACGCGGCCCCTGCTGCGCAAGGGGCCTGCGCGACGCCGGATACCCGCAGGTGCCCGTCATCGCCCTGTCCGTCCAGGGCATCGAGGACAACCCCGGCTTCCACCTGGCGTCCCGCATATCCACAAGGCCATCCAGGCATTCGTCATCGGCGACGCCATCCAGTCGATGCTGCTGCGCGTGCGCCCCTACGAGGCCACGCCCGGCTCCGCGATGGACCTGTACCGCACGTGGGACGCCTACGTGCAGGAGTGGATCACGTCGGGACGCGTGGCGGCCCTCGGCGGACGCGTTTCCTACGGGAAGATCATCCGCGAGTGCGTGCGCGCCTTCGATGCCCCTGCCCGCTGCGCGACGTTCCCGCGTAAGCCGCGCGTCGGCCTGGTCGGTGAGATCCTCGTGAAGTTCCACCCCGACGCCAACAACCACGCGGTCGACGTCATCGAGGCCGAGGGCTGCGAGGCCGAACTGCCCGGCCTCATGCAGTTCTTCCACAACTCCGTGGCGACCGCCGCGTGGGACAAGGAGAACCTGGGCATCGACGGCAAGCAGCGCTACATCATGCCGATCGTTTCTGTGGGCGCTGAAGAAGTACGAGAAGCCCGTGCACCGCGCCTTTCGCCGCGACGAACGGCAAGTTTCGAGCCGCACCGGCCCATCGAAGAGATGATCTCGCGTTCCCAGGACATCGCGCGCCTGGGCAACCAGGCCGGCGAAGGCTGGTACCTGACCGCCGAAATGGTCGACATGATCGAACACGGCTGCCCGAACATCATCTGCGCCCAGCCGTTCGCGTGCCTGCCCAACCACGTCGTCGGCAAGGGCATGTTCCGCGCGCTGCGCACCCGGTACCCGCAGGCCAACATCGTGGCCGTCGACTATGACCCGGGTGCCTCCGAGGTCAACCAGCTCAACCGCATCAAGCTGATGCTCGCCACCGCCCTGCAGGACCCGGAGGCGCGCGACGGCGACGTTCTGCAGCTGGTGGACGTCGAAGAGCCCACGTCGTGCGGCGGGTCCAGTTCCGTCATGCTCGGCATGCCGACCATCCCCGACGAGGCGCGCGGCCTTCCGCTGATCGTTTCTCCTCGTCGCGCACGAGGCCTGGGCTGGGTTCCCGGGCCTCGTCGCGCTATCCCGGGGCACCGTAGGGGCGCGTGCGGGTGCTGCGTGCTGCAGGCCGTGCGTGCCGTGCGCGCCGTGCGGCGACCTGGTCGAACAAAGACGCGTGGGGGTGACTCGTCGAGTCACCCCCACGCGCGATCGTCGAGGCGACCTGCGACACTTACACCGTCATCTCGCCGCGCGCGATCTCGAAAGCCCGTCGGCGCCCAGCCCCGTGCTGTACGACAGACGCACCGAGACCTCGCGCATGCCCGAGGACGGGCCACGGGCACCTCCAGGAAGCCCGTCTCGCCCGGCGCAACATCCAGGGATGCCGAATACTCCCCACGTTTCGTGGCCCTCCTCGACCACGCGGCACAGGAAACTCCAGGTCCGACGTGGACGTGAAAGTCATGTGGTTGCGCACCGTCACCCCCGAGTACGAAGGGTGCCACAGTCACCGGCGCGTAGTGCAGCTCCTCATCGCGCACCTCACGTAGGTCCGGGAAGGACGCGTGCGAGTACTCCGGGCGCGTCGCATCCAACGCGCGGGCTGCGCGCATCGCTCGTCCTCCTCGCCCGATCGTCCCACGCGATGACGCTCGGGTGCGCACGATCTCGCCGAAGCGCCGCCTCGATCGCCTCGTCGCGTGCGCCCCGGCTCGTACATCGTTCGACGCGCGGTCGATGACGTACAGGCCGTACTCGTCCGCCAGCTCGTAGAAACACGCGTGCCCAGGGGCACCCTGCTCGATCGCAACCGCGTTCACGCCGTGGCGCTTACACCACACGATGTCGTCGACCATCTCCGGGAAGGTTGACAGCCAGGCCCGCGCGGCCCGTCGCACTCGTTGCGAGTCACGCCGCGCAAGACCAGCGCGCTGACCCGCCCAGGCGCAACGCCCTGCGCCGTCGCCTCAACGTCGCGGAAACCCAGGTCAAGGGAAACCGTGTCCTTGACCCCCTCCTCGTCGCGTAGCGTCACGATCAGCCGGTACAACGCCGGCTCTTCAGCGCTCCACGGGATCACGTCCAGACCCCGCGCGGTCACAACCTCATCAGGAGAAGCGACCGCAGACCACAGCCTCTCCTGCTCGGTCTCGTTCACGAGCGTGGCGTGAACCTCGACACCGCCCGTCGTTTCAACCCGCAGCGTCAGCGCGCCCGCGCGACCATCGTGAGACGCCACCGGCACCACGTCCACGATGTGCGCCGGCGGCCTCGCCTCCAACGACACCTCACGGAACAAGCCGTGACAGCACACCGGCGAATCCATCAGCAAGGCAACCAGCGTGTGCGTGTGAGTGGGCTGCAACGCGCCCGGTCACGTCGAAAAGCCGCAGGAATGAAACCATCCGCACTAAAACCGACGAACGTTCCATCGACCCACGCGTAGAGGGACCCGGAGAAGCCCACCGAAGGTCAGCGTCATCATCCAGCCGCGCTCAACCGCATCCTTCAACGGAGCATCGAAAGATGAACTCGCGACGCAGAATCGAGGCTCGCACAACGTCTCCGGACGACTACTCCCGGCGCTCGCCTCCCCTGCGAGCGAACCTCAAACATTCGTGGCGCGTCCGCGAGCTCATCCAGCTCCAGGATGCCAGGGGCACGGATGTTGCGCTGAAATTCGTGATGAGGGGAGCACGATCAATCAGCTCGGCAGCGGTGCCCAGTGACACCCGGTAACCTGCCAGGTGCTCGACAGCATCTGGAGCGGCCTGCGTGACCTCCACGTCGCGTGCACCGTCAAGCGGTTCACCGACGCCCCTGGGTCCCGCAGCCCACGTGACGTCCGGTTCCAGGATGTGTCTCATGTTATTAAAAATATCATTATTCAACTAGTCAGGAAAAGCGTCAATTTTGCTGGAAATGCAGGTCAAATACGCCTTGACATGCAGTTAGTTCTCAGCTGTCAAATGACGCTCGGTGTTCACATCGTGGGATTGATGGACACCCGTGCAGGGTGGCCTCACCCCAGCGCGGGGAGCCGAACACGCCACGAACCCCGGCCTCGCCCACGGCGGATCCGCACTCGCCCGGGCACCGAACACGGACACTACGAGCCCGGCCTCGTCCCTGAGAACAGGAACGAGGCCGGGGAGGTGAGGACCGGGGTCAGCCCCTGCACGCTCTGTGCGCCGTCCTGAGCCGCCGACTCGCGATCCGCGTCGCGCGTGATCTTACGGGCGAAGCCGTAAAGCAGCCACGTCGCGCCCGCGAAGAACACGATGCCCAGCACGTTCGCGACCGGGGTGAAACCGTCGCCGATGAACGGCAGCGCCAGCGGGGACTCCGAACCCGTCGCGCCCGCGATGCCCGCGTAGACGACGCCGAACAGGGACTCGCCCACGATCAGACCCGTCGCAGCCAGCGTGCCGAAACGCTTCGCGCGCTCCGCGTCCGCCTGCTTGTCAGCCCACCTGTTGTACAGGAAGCCAATCAGGCCGCCGATCGGGATCAGGATCGTCAGCGACGCCGGCAGGTAGATACCCATGCCGACCGCGAGCGGAGGCAGGGCCAGCTTGCCCCTTCGAGGCGGGGCGCAAGACCTCGTCAATGATGATGACGACGACGCCGATCGCCGCGCCGATACCCAGGAGCTTCCAGTCGATGCCGCCGCCGAGCACGCCCTTCGCGAGCGAGGAAATCAACGAGGCCTGCGGGGCCGCCAGCGGATCCGGGCTAGCATCCGGGCGCACCCTGGAAACCGAAGGAGTTCTGCATGAGCTCCAGGACCGGAGGAATGATCAGCGAACCGAAAGACGACGCCGATGACCAGGGCGACCTGCTGCTTCCACGGGGTCGCGCCCACCAGCTGGCCCGTCTTAAGGTCCTGCAGGTTATCATTCGCGATCGTCGCAATGCAGAACACAATCGCGGACGTGAACAGCGTGTAGGCGATGAGCGCCGTGTTCTCCTCCGTGGTCGAACCGCGGCCGTGCACAGCCAGGATAACGACCGCTGTGATGACGACGACCAGCAGGCCCGACGCCCGACACCGGCGAATTCGACGAACCAATCAGGCCCGCCATGTAACCGCACACCGCCGCGACCAGCAGGTCGGCGAGCAGGATAAACAGGACCGACACCGCGATCAGGACCGCCGTGTTGTGCTCGATCTGCGTGCCGCGCATGAACCACCACAGCAGGCCCGCGATCGGAACCATCGCCACGAAGATGGAGACGATGACCCACTTGCCGGGAATGTCCTGCTCTGTGCGGTCGATCTGCGCGCCGTTCTCGTTTGGCACCGCGCGAGGCGCGCAGCGACTCGGACATGCCGCGGGACAATCGGACCCATGATCTTGATGAGCGTCCAGATGGCGGCGACCGCCATGACGCCCGCACCGATGAAACGCACATCCGACTTGAAGACCGTCGACAGGGCGGCGGTCAGGTCCCTTCGCGCCCGTCCAGCTGGCCGTTCGCGTACAGGGGCAACAGGACACCGTAGGAGGTGAGCATGCCGATGAGCATCGCGACGCCCACCGTCATGCCGACCAGGTGACCCACGCCAATGAGGGCGAGAGACAAGGACGTCGAGATCATCGTGCCCGTCGAACCGATCTTGAAGGCGGCGCCGACCTCGGAAGCCGTCACCTTCAGGTAGCCGAACAGGGCCATCGCCGCCGAGGCCAGGGCGCCCCAGGTGATCGCCAACAGGCCGCGCTTGTTGTCCTCGCCGGCCTCCTGGGAGTCGCCGACCTTGAGGATCTCAGCGCCTGCCACGCCCTCCGGGTAGGGCAGGTCCGAGCCCGTCACGAGCGCGCGACGCAGGGGGATCGAGTACATGACGCCCAGCGAACCGCCGACCGCGCACACGAACATGGTCTGCCAGTAGGGGAAGCCGCTCCACCAGCCCACGATCACGAGGCCGGGGAGAACGAAGATGACAGCCGACAGCGTGCCCGCCGCCGACGCGATCGTCTGGACGATGTTGTTCTCCTGGACCGTGTGGTCGCCCCAGAATCGCAGGACAGCCATTGAGATGACGGCCGCCGGGATCGAGGTCGCGAAGGTCAGGCCAACCTTCAGGCCCAGGTACACGTTCGCGGCCGTGAACACCAGCGTAATGATGCCGCCGATGATGATGCCGCGAAGCGTTAGTTCTTTGAGCGACGTTTCCTTCGTCGCACGTGGCGCAGACACGAAAAGTCCTTTCGCTGCGTAGAATAGATACCCTGACAGCGTAGACCAAATATGTGGTCGAGCCAACGCTTTCGAGAGGCGGAGCTTAGGTTCACCTTCCCTGGCCCGGCGCGTGCCGATGCGGCGCACGTGTGCGCTTGTCGATACGCGTACACGTGATCAGGGAACCGGACACGGGGGGCGGCTGATTCGTGGGTGGACCCGCGCGGAACGTGCTGTGCGGAGTGGCATTGACCCGGCGGTTATGTCTTCGGTCAGCCTGTCGGCATTCTGGTTGGCTTTCCTGTTGGCGGTTGCGTCAGCCTTCCCGTTGGCGGTCCACGAGGTGTCGACCCGCTAGGTTTGGTGTCAGGACCTGCGCGAGCGGGGTTCTCTTTGAGTGTGTCGCTGCTCCCAGGGTGGGTCGATTTGCGTTGCTCGGGGGTTTCTGTAGTAGAGTATTCAGGTAAGGTAGCGTGTCCGAGCGGCCGAAGGTGCAGCACTCGAAATGCTGTGTGGTGTCACAGCCACCCTGGGTTCAAATCCCAGCGCTACCGCCACCGCCGCCCGGCCCCACTGGGGCTGGGCGGCTTTGTTGTGCCCGACTGGTTCCCCAGCAATGTCGGGCTATAGGCGCAAACGTGGTGCTTTAGACGGCGTGTCGTGGGTCTAGTGGGCGCGTCCGGCCCAGCCTTTGCGTGGCCAGAGTCCTTCTTCTGGGGTGGGGGTTCCGGGCTATAGGCGCAAACGTGGTGCTTTAGACGGCGTGTCGTGGGTCTAGTGGGCGCGTCCGGCCCAGCCTTTGCGTGGCCAGAGTCCTTCTTCTGGGGTGGGGGTTCCTTCCGGGATTCCGTGGCGTTTCTGATCGGTGTGGTTGGGGTGTTTTGGGTGTGGGGATCCGGCGGGGTGTGGGGCACCCGTCGTGTTCCCATTGGGTCAGGACTTCGGTGGGGGTCGGGGGTTGTGGGGTGCGCAGGAGGAGAGCCCATTCGGCGATGACGGCTTGGTGGTAGGCACTGGCACCGCGGTGAGCGTGGAGGAGTTCACGCACGACAGCGTTGATGGATTCGACGTGGTTGGTGGTGGCGCAGGCCGGCGGGTCGGCTGGTGTGCCGTCGGGGTTGGTCAGGTAGGTGAACAGCACTCCTTGGCGTGCCAGTCGTGCCAAGCGTCGGTAGGCGCGGCGCGTGCGTTCATGCGTGTACCACCAGGTTTTACCGGTTTTTGACGCCCATGCAGGGTCTTGAGCGGCGAAGGTGCGCTGTGACATCCATTCTCGGAAGGTGTGCCCAAAGTCGTGGAGCATCGTCAACCACGCGCTGGCTTGGTCGACGCTGGTGATGCTCGTCAAGCGTCGTGACAAGGCCAGCAACGCCCGTGCGGGTTCGGTTCTGGGATGCATGGTGAGGTCGCGGATGATGTCACGATGAACGTGGACCAGGCAGCGTTGCACGCGCGTGGAGGGCCATAGGTGCGCGATAGCCGCCAAGGCGCCTGCAGCACCGTCGGTGGTGACCACATCGGCAGGAGCGAGGCGTTCAAGTAGGGCCGTGTAGGCCTGCGCGGATTCGTTGGCCGCCCACTGCCACTCCAGCACATGCTCGCGGTCTCGGGCGATCAGCAGCACCCATTCGCCCTGACAGGTGCATGCCGTCAATGAAGATCTGATCGTGGACCCTGCCCGGTGACGGGCGGGTGAGGTACCGGCACCTGCCAGCACCAACAGGTACGACGCCGGAAAGCGCGCGCTGAGCCTTCCTGTTCGTCTTGGGTGTGCCGAGACGTCGCCCACGCGATGAAGTCTGCCAGCTCATCGGCTTGTTCGTGTCGGCGCGCACGCCCTGATGGACATGTGGTTGACAGGGCGCACGAGGTGCATTTCCACCGTTGAGCGCCCGCCGCGGTGTGTCCATTCTTCTTCATCGGCACAGCGCACACCGGGCAACGCCGAGCACGATTCGATCGTGTTCTCACCCACTACACGATCACCCCAGAAAGTCAAGGAAGCTGCGCGATTAACCGCCCGAACCTAAATAACAGCGACTTTCGCCCGCAATCCCAACCTAAACCCGGAACTTAAGCACCACGTTCGTGACCGATAGTCCTCGCTCGGCGCGTCGGCTCGAAGCCCGGCCAGGCCCCGCAGGCCTCGCGGCGGCCTCCAATCGGTCGGGGTGTCTGTGTGTTGCCTGGCCTGGCCCCGCCGCCCATGGGCATCGCAGCCAGGCCTTCCGGTTACCTCCGGCGCTCTCCATGCCGGTGGGGCCTGGGCGGTGATCGGCGGCTCGATATGTCGCCCTGAAACCCAGCTGTGGCTGTCAACCAGCAATTTCGCATGCAATTCCCCCGAGGCTCTTTTCGAATCATGAATTAACAACGTTGGAATTGCAACGTTTTTCAGATATTGTTGAAACTTCTTCCAATCGAATTGCATGCGAGATTTGGCTGGCGGTGGTGTCGTCGTCTCCCGCGGGTACCGCGGCCTGGCCCTGTAGGCCAGGTGGCCCGGTGGTGTGAAACCCTTGTCGCCTTTGCTTGCTTGTGCCTGTGTGGGTTTGAAACCGCGATCGCCTTTGCGGGTGAGAAATGGGCGTTTTTGGTGCGTTTTTCGGGCGCAAAGGTGATGGCGGTTTCAGCGGTCCCGTGTTGGGGGCATGCAGTGGTGTTGTTGGTATCAACGTCGCCATGTTTCTGCGTCCTGTGCGCGATATTTGTCGCCCTGCTCGGCCTGATGTGGGTGCGAGCACAAAAAAGTTCGCCCTGCGTGCTCACAATGGCCAAAAACTGGCGTTTGATGGCGCGCTGGGCAAGTATTTTCGCGGACCAACAGTCGTGGGATCCCGCCGGGCGAGTTTGTTGTGCCGTGTGCCTGGCAGCCGAGCCCATCTACTGGCAGTGCTAACCCTTCAATGCGCAGCTAAACCCTATTGGTGGCATGGTGGGCAGCCTGCCCAGGCCACCACCTATCGGGCTAGCGTGCGCAGGAAGAGGCACAGGCCACCACCTATCGGGCTAGCGTGCGCAGGAAGAGGCCCAGGCCACCACCTCACGGGTTAACGTGCGCATCAAAGGGGCCCGCGTGCGCAGGATGCGTTCACAGAAACAAAAGATGGACCTGACGGCTCACAGGTGTCCCGACGCTCCCCATGCCTCCCCGAGACGACGGAGGCGGGACCCCGAAGGGTCCCGCCTCTCGTTGCGTGCGGTGACCGCGCCGTCGGCACCGGAAAGCCGGCACCGAATAGCCGGCTCTGGGTGGCCAGAGTCTGAGAGCCAGCCCGAACGCTGGCATCCAAGCGTTAGCGCCTGAGCCTCAGCTCAGAAACAACGACCGCGGCGTCACGCAGGGTGTTCAGTTTTTCCACCAGCCCTTGACGGTGTCGACCGCGTGGGCACCCAGGTCGGACAGCGCGTTGTGGGCGTTGACCAGGCCGGAGGATAGGCGGGCGGCCTGGAAGCGGGAGGCGACGTTCTCCCAGTTCACCAGGTTCCACCAGGCCTTGACGTAGTCGGCCTTGACGTTGAGGTAATCCAGGTAGAAGGCGTGCTCCACATGTCGATCATGAGCAGCGGCACGGTCGCGACCGGGATGTTGCCCTGCTGGTCGGTCATCTGGTAGGTCACGAGGCGCTTGCCGACGGTGTCCCACGCGAGGACGGCCCAGCCGGAGCCCCTGCAGGCCCAGGGCGGCGGCGGCGAACTGTGCCTGGAAGGACTCGAACGAGCCGAAGAATTCGTCGATAGCGGCGCCGAGCTCGCCCTCGGGGCGCGAGGCACCCTCGCCGGTCATGTTGGTCCAGAAGATGGAGTGGTTGGTGTGACCGCCCAGGTTGAAGGCCAGGTTCTTCTCCCACAGGTTGATCGCGGCGAAGTCGCCGGACTCGCGGGCGGCGCCAGCTTCTCGAGGGCGGCGTTCGCGCCGGCCACGTAGTTGGCGTGGTGCTTGTCGTGGTGCAGCTCCATGATGCGGCCGGAGATGTGGGGCTCAAGGGCGGCGTAATCGTAGGGAAGTTCGGGCAGGGTGTAGACGGTCATGATGCTCCTCCTGGGCGTCGTCGTCGTTTGTCTATTGACTCCAAAGGGTAGTACTTAAGTCCCGCCTTGCGTAGGGGTTGTGTGTCACCTTTGCGCAGTGCGATCAACGATGAGGCCGGGGCTGATCCTCGCGACCACGCCCCGGCCTCGTGAAACGACAGACGATCAGGCCTTGGTGCGCGCCTGACGCACGAGAGCGGAAGCACCGACGACGATCCATGCGATAACGGCACCCAAGATGACGCCGAAGATACCGGACAGGAGAGTCTCGACCAGCCAGGTGACAAAGCCGCCGGCCGACGCGACCGCGTGCTCGGCGACCCTCGAGGATGTGATGGAAGACGGGGACGCCGACCTCGGCGAGGTTCGCGATGACCAGGTGGCCGCCGACCCACAGCATCGCGACCGTGCCGACGACGCCGATCACGTTGAAGATGTGCGGCATGACGCGCACGATCGTGCGGCCGACGTTGTCGACGGGGCCGGGGCGGTTGTCCTCGGGCTCGAGGGCACCGCGCGCCAGGTGGAGGCCGAAATCGTCGGCCTTAACCAGCAGTGCGACGAGGCCGTACACGAAGAATGTCATGAAGAACGCGACCCCGATGAGGACGGCGACGCGCATGACGCCAGTCTCGCCCCCCAGGCCGGCCATGGAGACGAGCATGATTTCGGCGCTGAGGATCAGGTCGGTGCGGGTCGCAGAAGCGACGATGCGCTTCTCGAGCTCCTCGCCGGAGGCCGCGCCGCCCTCCCTCGTGGTCCTCGTGGTGGCCGGGCAGCCAGCCGAGCTTCTCGAGGACCTTCTCCCCGCCCTCGAAGCACAGGTACGCGCCGCCCACGACCAGCAGGAATGGCAGAACCTGAGGGGCCAGCCAGGTGAGCAGGAGCGCGATCGGCAGGATGATGAACAGCTTGTTGATGAGGGAGCCGCGCGCGATCTTGCCGATGATGGGCAGCTCGCGCGCCGGGCTCAGGCCCGACACGTACTGAGGCGTCACCGCCGTGTCGTCGATGACGACGCCCACCGCCTTCGAGGAGACCTTGACGGCGCCCGCCGCGACGTCGTCGATCGACGAGGCCGTGACCTTCGCGAGGGTCGCGATATCGTCGAGCAACGCGACAAGTCCACCGGACATCGGATTTCCTCCCATGGGCCTCGCATGGGGGCCTCGTGTCGTTACGCGCATTGTACGTGCGGGGATAGTCTAGAGTCACGACGACTTCCGCACCCGTTCCTGCCCTCGATCGTGACCTCATCGCGCGCCTGCGCTTCGACGTTATCGCGGCAAGCTGGACCACTGACACCCCTTGAGACGCTGCTCAGTGACGGCGCCCTGTCCGCCCTCATGCGCGACTCGCGCCTGCCCGCCCTCGTCGAGCTCGCGGGCGTCACCGACCCGGCGGCTACCCTCACGCGCTTCTTCGTCCTCGGCCAGCCAGAGCGCGCCTCGGCCCTGGACGCGGCCCCTGCTGACGCTGGGCGCATGCGGGCTGGGGTCCCTCGGCCTCGCGGCCATCATCGACGAGGCCGAGGCCGCCTCTGCGCTCGTCGTGCCCCGTGCGGGCGGCGCGCCCAAGCGTGAACCCAGGAGGAGCGTGAGGAGGCCTCGTCCCCGAAGGCCCCGAACCTGCCGACGATGCGCGACCCCGACGAGGACGCGCCCGAGACCGAGGTCGAGGCGGATCCCGTGGATGCGTGCCCTGTTCGACCTGCGTCCCCACGCCGCCTCGCTGCCGGGCGGCGACCACGAGTGGTGGGTGGCATCGGACCTGGGGAGGTGCAGACCGGCAAGCCGCTGGCCGACGACCACGTGCTCGGCATCGGCGGCGCGACCCTGACCTTGCTGGAGATGACGGTGCGCGAGCGGGTTGACTCGGCCCTCGACGTGGGTTGCGGCTGCGGTATTCAGGCCCTCTACCTGGCCACGCACGCCGATCGCGTGGTGGCGACCGACCTGTCGTCGCGTGCGTGCGCGCTCACCCAGTTCAACGCGGCCCTCAACGAGGCTGTCATCGACGTGCGCGAGGGCTCCCTCTTCGAGCCCGTCGAGGGCGAGACCTTCGACCTCATCGTCACCAACCCGCCCTTCGTGATCACGCCGGACTCGGTGCGTGGCGCGGCCGGCCTGCTCGAGTATCGTGACGGCGGCATGGACCGGGACAACCTGATCCGCGCGGTCCTGCGCGGCGCGCCCGCGCGCATGAACGAGGGCGGCACCCTGCAGATGCTCGCCAACTGGGAGATCCCCGTCGACCGCAACCCGGACACGCAGTGGTCGTGGCGCGTGGATTCGTGGCTCGACGGGACTGCCGGTGGACGCGTGGGTCGTCCAGCGCGACGTCCTCGATCCCGCGCGCTACGTGGACTATGGATCCGCGACTCGGGCGGTCAGCTCATGGACCCGCGCCGACTACGAGCGCGCCTTCACGTCGTGGCTGGCGGACTTCCGCAGCGCGGGCACGGGCGCGATCGGCATGGGCTTTGTGGCGCTGCGCAGGCTCGACGAGGCCGAGGCCGCCTCGGGCGGCAAGCGCGCCTACGACCTGTCCCTCGATGGGCGCGCCCCGCGCGGGCGCGACGTGGCGTGGGCGCTGGCCTCCCTGCGAGCACCGGAGCTGTGGGACACCGCGCTGACGCGCGCCTCGGACGTGCGCGAGGAGCGCCACTACGTGCCGGGTAGCTCGGATCCCGGAGCTGCTGATCCTGCACCAGGGCGGGGACTGGGCCGTTCCGTGCCGGTCTCCTCGGCCGTGTCCGCGGTCGTGGGGGCTTCCGACGGCGAGCTGACGGTCGGCCAGATCGCGGCGGCCGTCGCGATGCTTACCTCCGCCGAGGTGGACGACGTGCGCGCCGAGGTCGAGGCGCCCCTGCGTGACCTGATCCGCTGGGGGTTCTTGACGTACTGAGCGGTGTTGCGTGGGGGCGCGGCTGCAGAGGCGCGGCGCTGCGTCAGGGCGTCGTTACTTGTTGTGGGGGTGGAACCAGCCCGGGCCTCGTGAATGTCTACTGGCCGTAGTGGAAACGGCAGGAGATGATCCAGAGGGCTTTGCCGTCGTCGCTGATCTGGTAGATCAGGCGGTGCCGTGAGTCGATCCGACGTGACCAGTACCCCGAGAACTCGTAGCGAAGAGGCTCAGGCTTGCCGATCCCCTCGTTTCCGTTGCGCTGGATGTCCTTGATGAGTGCGTTGATGCGCTTGAGGGTCTTGCGATCCTCGAACTGCCACCAGACGTAGTCGTTCCAGGCTTCCTCATCCCATGTGATGTGCATGGTCAGTCCTCGTCGAGCTCAATGAGGTCGTGAATGACGCCCTCGCCAGCGCGGTGACGTGCGATCGATTCGCGCAGGTGGCGGGCGTTTGCCGGGGACTGCATGAGGTAGACGGTCTCCATGAGGGACTCGTACTCGTCGAGGGCGATGATGACCGCGCTCTCGTGGCCCTGCCGGGTGATGACGATTTCCTCGCGGTCATTGACGACCTGGTCGAGGACCTCGGCGTAGCGTGCGCGCGACTCGGTGTAGGTCATGGTTTTCATGGCGTCCTCCTATGCCGTTCATGTACAGAACATTGTACAGGAGGTGAGGGCGTGTGTCTCCAGCCGGCAGGTGATGCGCGGGGGTAACGCCTCCGTGCGGGGCCAGGTACTGCGGAACTGCTCGCGTGGGGTCTGCATCGCGGCGTCCTTCGTCTGGGAGGGAGAGGGCTGTGCGTTCTGGATAGGAAGCGCTGATCTGGATAGGTTATTTTCCTATCCGCAACGTCATAACCTATCCAGTTCGTGGTTTCCTATCCACTTCGTGGCCGCCTGTGCCCATACGCGTCCGCACGTGGGCCCGATGATGTGCACGTGGGCCCTTTCATCCGCACGGGGGCAGCGCCGCCCACGCGCAGGTTATGGGGTTAACGTGCGTATCAAGGGGTTAACGTGCAGTCCTTAGTGGCCGCGGTGGCGAGCTTTCGCTTTCAGGCGGGCGAGGCGGCGTTTCTCTTCAGCTTTCTCACGTTTCTTCTGCCTGGTCGTGGAAGCTCGTTCTCGTGCCGTGCGTTCGCGTTCTGCTTGAATCGCCGCCTGTGACGCAGTGGAAGGAAGCGCACGGCGAGCGAGGCGAGACGCTTGGCGCTGTGCGCGCTTAGGGTTGCGGTGTGTCGTCTGGCGTTGGGCCATATTGGAAGCCCAAGCGGCCTCGTCGAGGCGGCACAGGAGAGCATTAGCGTGAGCGAGAAGGAACTCGTAGAACTCCGCGTCTGAGGGCTGCGCGCCGAACACGATTCTAACGGCGCGAACACGGTCGGCCCTCGTGGCGCTCAATGACACCGACCCAGAACTGACCATCGAAATATAGTGTGGACTCCGTCTTCATTACTCGTCTCCAGGTACACCACGGTGGACCCGATGACGCTGGATTCTGCTCGGGGCAGCGACGGATGCGAGGCATCGCCCAGACTTCCTACTGGGCTGTGCGGTTCGCGTATCAGGACTGACGACTCATTATACGTCCCGTGCGCGGGGGCGTCGCTACTGGACGATCGGCTTGCCGCCGATGGACATGGGGGCGCGGGTGCGGGCCTGGGCGTCGAGGTCCTTCTCCCACGCGGAGGCGTCCTCCCAGTTGACGGAGGACAGCAGATGCAGGGCGCCCATCTCGCGCAGCGCGTCGAGGAGGATGAAACGCGGGGCGGGGTAGGGGGCGTCCCACGGGATCGCGGTCCACAGGCCGTTCTTGCCGACGAGGAACTCGCCGCGGTTGCGGTCGTGCAGGTCGTTGTTCGCGGTCTGCGCGTCGCCCTCGGCGGCCCACAGCCAGCGGGTGATGCGGAAGGCCTCCCACGTCTCCTCCCACGAGGAGTAGGAGGACTGCAGAGCCCGGTTGATGACCGCGAGAGTGTCCCAGGCCTCGTCCTCGCTCAGCCAGCCCTGGCCGGCACCAGCGCGCGTCAGGTTCGCCGCGCGAATGAGGTCCCACGCGGCGAAATCGAGGGTCTGGATGCCGCGGTCGTTGTCCAGGAAACGGCGGATGCGCCAGCGGCGCTCCCAGTCCTCCGTGGAGGAATCAGCGGTCTTGTTCAGGCGCGCGATCTCGTACTCCACCCAGGACTTCTTCTGGCATCGTTCGCGCAGGCCCGCGAAATCCTCGCGGTGTCCGGCGCGCAGAAGCGAATAGATCTGGCGGATCAGGCTCTCGCGGTCGGTGATACCCCAGTCGCGGTCGAGCATGCCCTTCATTCCGGCGGGATCCGACAGCTTCAGCTGGTTAACGATCTCATCGGTGCACAGCGAGTAGACCATGGACGGGGCCAGCAGGCGAGCCTGCGGGTCGGTGGCCATGTCCTGGCGCTTGCCGCTCAGATGCGGGGTGTGGTGCTCGTTGAGCTTGTTCCACTCGCCTTCCTTGCCGGCCTCGCGCACGTCGCGCGGCGCGGGAACGGCACCCTTCGAGCGGGCCGCAGCCTGCTTGAAGTAATGCGCCGCAAGGGCCACGATGAGCCAGCCGATCGCGAACCAAATCGGGAACGGAATGTCGGAGAGGAAATTCTGGAGCACAGACTGATTGTGCCCGATGGAAAGCAGATAACACAATTCAGGGGCGCTTGTGCGCACCACGTGGGACGAGGCGGGGGCTTCCCCCTATGTAATAGGTGTCGCCGCGTGCGCCCACCGCTGCGCCCCCCCGGGCGCGCACGCGCGCGAGAATCCGCCACTTCCTCGTGGATGTCAAACCCGAGCGGCGTGAGACGCGCGGAAGCGTCCCCGGTACCCAGATGCGGGTGGGACGCGGTAAGGTCCATCCCAGATACCTCGCCGGGTGCTCTCGGCATGAGGGTGCTACAAATACTGGGGAAGCGACGGAAGGGACCGGCAATGTCAGCGACGAAGCTCGTGATCGTGGAGTCTCCTGCGAAGGCAGCCACCATCGAGGGGTACCTGGGTCCCGACTATCACGTGACCGCCTCCATCGGCCACATTCGCGACCTCCCGCAGCCCTCCGAGCTGCCCAAGGACATGAAGAAGGGGCCCTTCGGCCGCTTCGCCGTCAACGTGGACGACGGTTTTACGCCCTACTACGTGGTGAACCCGGACAAGAAGAAAAAGGTCACCGAACTCAAGAAGCTCCTCAAGGAGTGCGACGAACTCTATCTGGCAACTGATGAGGACCGCGAGGGTGAGGCTATCGCGTGGCACCTCCTGCAGGTCTTGAAGCCGAAGGTTCCCGTGCGCCGCATGGTGTTCCACGAAATCACGAAGGAAGCGATCCAGCGCGCCCTGGAGAACACGCGCGACCTGGATACGAACCTCGTGGACGCGCAGGAGACCCGCCGCATCCTCGACCGTCTCTACGGCTACGAGGTCTCGCCCCTCCTGTGGCGCAAGATCCGCCCGTCCCTGTCCGCCGGCCGCGTGCAGTCGGTGGCCACGCGCCTCGTGGTCGCCAGGGAGCGCGACCGCATGGCGCACGTGAGCGCCCAGTACTGGTCGATCGACACGGCTTTCACGTCAGCGGGCCAGGCCTTCGGTGCGCGCGTCTCCTCCGTGGACGGTCACTCGATCGCGACCGGCTCCGACTTTTCCGAGAAGGGCGAGCTGAGCGCGAAGGCCGCCAAGGCCGGCGTCCTCCACCTGGACGAGGCCACGGCCCGCTCCTATGCCCGCGCGCTGGAGGGTGCCCCGGCCTCGGTCATCGACTCGGTGACTCGCAAGCCCTACCGCCGCCGCCCGGCCGCCCCTTCACGACGTCGACCCTCCAGCAGGAGGCGTCGCGCAAGCTGCACTGGAACGCGTCCTCGACGATGCGCACCGCCCAGTCCCTCTACGAGTCCGGTTACATCACCTACATGCGTACCGACTCCACGGCCCTGTCCAGCCAGGCGATTCACGCCGCCCGCGAGCAGGCCACCCAGCTCTACGGGGCCGAGGCCGTGGCCGAGTCGCCGCGCATGTACGGCACCACCTCGAAGGGCGCGCAGGAGGCGCACGAGGCGATCCGTCCCGCCGGCGACCACTTCCGCACGCCGGGCGAGGTGGCTGGTTCCCTGTCGAAGCAGCAGCTGGCCCTGTACGACCTGATCTGGAAGCGCACGGTCGCCTCGCAGATGGCCGACGCGGTTGGCTACACGGCGACGATCCGCGTGCTCACCGGCATCGAGGTCGACGGCCAGCGTCACGACGTGATCTCCTCGGCCTCGGGCACGGTCATCACCTCCCCGGGCTTCCGCCTGGCCTATCAGGAGGGCCGCGACCAGGGGCGTTACGACGCGGAAAAGAACGACGCGGAGAAGACCCTGCCGGACGTTGCCGAGGGCGATCCTGCGACGCTGACCGAGGCCACCCCCGACGGCCACGAGACCCAGCCCCCGGGCCGCTACACGGAGGCCACGCTGGTCAAGACCATGGAGGAGCTCGGCATCGGCCGTCCCTCCACCTACGCGGCCACCATCCAGACGATCGGGGATCGCGGGTATGTGACGCATCGCGGCCAGTACCTGGTGCCCACGTGGCTGGCGTTCTCCGTGACGCGCCTGCTCGAGGAGAACCTGGCGAACCTGGTCGACTACGACTTCACGGCCTCGATGGAGGGCGACCTGGACCGTATCGCCGCTGGCGAGGAGAACGGCACGGAGTTCCTGACCAGCTTCTTCTTCGGCCCCGACGGCACGGGCGAGAACGGCGGCCTGCGCCACGACGTTGCCTCCCTGGGCGACGACATCGACGCGCGCGCCGTTAACTCGATCGACCTGGGTCGCGGCGTGACGCTGCGCGTGGGCCGCTACGGCCCCTACATGGAAAAGGCCGACGGGACGCGCGCGAACGTCCCGCCGGAGGTCGCCCCCGACGAACTGACGGACGAGCTCATTGACCAGCTCTTCTCCCGCGCCGCCGACGACGGCCGCGAGCTGGGCGTCGACCCCGCGACCGGCCACACGATCATCGTCAAGGACGGCCGCTACGGCCCCTACGTCACCGAGGTCCTGCCCGAGGCGGCCGAGGGCGGCGAGGAGGGCACGAAGAAGGCGAAGAAGAGTGCCGCGAAGCCTCGCACAGCCTCGCTGTTCAAGACCATGGACATTGCGACGGTTACCCTCGACGACGCGCTGTCGCTGCTGTCCCTGCCGCGCGAGGTGGGTACGGACCCGGCCTCGGGCGAGGTCATCACCGCGCAGAACGGCCGCTACGGCCCCTACCTGAAGAAGGGCACGGACTCGCGCACGCTGGCCTCGGAGGACCAGCTGCTGACCATCACCCTGGACGAGGCCCTGGCCATCTACGCGCAGCCCAAGACGCGCGGCCGCGGCACCCGCCCGCCCGCCGCTGCGCGAGTTCGGCGAGGACCCGATCTCGGGTAAGAAGGTCACCGTCAAGGACGGCCGCTTCGGCCCCTACGTGACGGACGGCGAGACCAACGTGACGCTTCCGCGCGCCGAGACGGTCGAGGACCTGACGGCCGAGCGCGCCTACGAGCTCCTCGCCGAAAAGCGCGCCAAGGGTCCCGCCCCCAAGCGCACGCGCAAGACGGCCGCGAAGAAGACCACGACCAAGAAGACGACGGCGAAGAAGACCACCGCGAAGAAGACGGCCACCAAGAAGGCCGCGACGAAGAAGGACAGCTGATGGCAGCGCGAGGAATGTTCATCACCTTCGAAGGTGGCGACGGCTCGGGGAAGTCCACGCAGATCCAGTCCGTGCGCGACTGGTTCGAGAGCCGTGGCCGCGAGGTCATCGTCACCCGCGAGCCGGGCGGCACCGAGCTGGGCACGGAGATCCGTCGCCTCGTGCAAAACGGCCCCGAGGACGTCGACGCGCGCACGGAGGCTCTCCTGTACGCGGCCGACCGCGCCTACCACGTCGCCACGGTCATCGCCCCCGCCCTCGAGCGTGGCGCGGTCGTGCTGGGGGACCGCTACATCGACTCATCCCTGGCCTACCAGGGCGCGGCCCGCTCCCTCGGCGTGGACGAAATCGCCTCCCTGTCCGCGTGGGCGACCCGCGGACTCTACCCGTCCCTGACCTTCCTCCTCGATCTGCCCCCGGAGGTCGGCGCGCGCCGTCGCACCGACGCCCCGGACCGCATGGAGCGCGAGTCCATGGACTTCCACGAGCGCGTGCGCCACGAGTACCTGCGTCTCGCAGACGCCGAGCCCGACCGCATCGTCGTCATCGACGCTGTGGGCACGGTCGACGAGGTCTTCTCCGAGATCCGCGGCGTCCTCGTCGAGCGCTTCGAGGGCGGCTCCGTCACGATCGACGAGGCCGACGACGCTCCCGTGTCTGCGCCCGCTCAGGACACCCCGGCCTCGTCTTCGTCCGAGGTTCCCGAGGCCGCTGAGGTCACCGAAACCGCCGAGAAGCCGCGCGAGAAGAGCGCGAACAAGGGCTCGTCCCGTAAGCCCGCCACCATGGTGGGTGCTCTGGGCGAATCCCAGGGCGCGCTCTGGGATGAATGATGAGCGTCTGGTCCTCGCTCGTCGGACAGGACGCGGCGGTCGCTAAGCTCAGCGAGGCCGCGGCCTCCGCCCGCGCGATCGTCGCCTCCCGTGGCGGCTCTCGAGCCTCCGACGACGCGCGTTCCATGAGCCACGCCTGGCTCATCACGGGCCCTCCCGGGTCGGGTCGCTCCGTCGCCGCCCGCGCCTTCGCGGCTGCCCTCCAGTGCACGGGCGAGGCCGTCGGGTGCGGCGAGTGCGCCGGATGTCGCACGACGATGGGCCGCACGAACGCCGACGTCGTCTTCGCGGCCACCGAAACCTCGATCATCAACGTGGAGACCGCACGTTCCCTCGTGCTGCAGGCGCAGTCCTCGCCCTCCCAGGGGCTGTGGAGAGTCATCGTCGTCGAGGACGCGGACCGCCTCGGCGAGTCCGGCGCGAACGCCCTGCTCAAGGCCATCGAGGAGCCCCCCGAGCACACCGTGTGGCTGCTGTGCGCCCCCAGCCCCGAGGACATGATCGCCACGATCCGCTCGCGCTGCCGCCACCTCGGCCTGCGTATCCCGACCGCGGCCGCGGTCGCCGACCTGCTCGTGCGCGAGGGCGTCGCCACCTCCGAGGTCGCCCTCGAGGCCGCGCGCGCCGCCCAGTCGCACATCGGCCTGGCCCGCGCGCTCGCCCGCGACCCCCAGATGCGCGAACGCCGCCGAGCCATCATCACCGCGCCCGCCTCCGTGCGCAGCGTCGGCGAGGCCGTCATGGCCGCCGATCGCCTCCTCGAGACCGCGAAAGCCCAGGCCGACGCGCAGGTCAGCGAACGGAACGCCCGCGAAAAGGCCGAACTGATGCGCCAGCTTGGCATGGACGAGGGTGAGAGCGCCACCAAGGCCTCGCGCACGATGATCCGCCAGCTCGAGGAAGACCAGAAGCGCCGCTCCAAGCGCGCCCTCACCGACGCGATCGACCGCGCTCTCATCGACCTGCTCGCCATCTACCGCGACGTCCTCATGGTCCAGGTGGGTGGGGACGGCGAACTCATCAACACGGACCTATCCGACCTCGTGCACGAGATTGCGCAGGAATCCACGCCTCGCCAAACCCTCGCACGCGTCGACCACATCGAGACCGCACGCAAGCGCCTCGTGTCAAACGGCAACCCCCTGCTGGTCCTGGAAGACATGGCGATTTCGTTGCGCCCCCAGGCGTGAAAACTGACCCAGCGTTTCTCCGTTACAATCGGGGCCATGAAGACTCGCTCCATCGCGGCCGGCGCCGTTGCTATCCTCGCTGTCGTCGCGATCGTCCTGACCGTCGTCGGCTACTACGGAACCCAACGCAGGGGACCGGCCCCCTCGACGACGGCCTCGGCCACGTCCGCGCCGATCCCCGTGTCCGCGGGGTCCGTGCAGGCCTACTACGATCAGGCGATCGAGTGGGGCGCGTGCGCCGACGGCACCTTCGACACCTTCCAGGGCGTGAACTCCTCGGACGCCAGCGAGTACCAGTGCACCTTCCTGAAGGCGCCGCTGGACTGGGAGAACCCCGGCGGAGACCAGATCACGCTGGCGCTCGCGATCCACCGCTCCGGTGCGAAAGAAGCTCCCGCACTGTTCATCAACCCGGGCGGCCCCGGCGGTGCCGTCGTCTCCTCCCTGCCGTACTACGCCACGCAGGGAATCGGCGAGGCCGTGGTCAACGCCTACGACATCGTGGCCCTCGACCCGCGTGGAGTCGGCGACTCGACCCCCGTGTTCTGCACGACCGACGCCGAGCGCGACGAGCGTAACGCCGGCGAAGACGAGGATGTCGACACCGGCGACGAGTCCCCGCAGTCCGCGGTCGCCGAAGCGCGCGCAGACGCCCAGGAGGTTGCCGCGGGGTGCCGCGAACACTCCGGCAGCCTGTTCGAACACATCGACACCGTGAGCGCCGCCCGCGACTTCGACATGGTGCGTGCGGTCCTCGGCCAGGAGAAGCTGAACCTCCTCGGATACTCCTACGGCACCTTCCTCGGCGCCACCTACGCGGGCCTCTTCCCCGAGCGCGTCGGCCGATTCGTCCTCGACGGAGCCCTGGACCCCACGCTCAGCATCAACGAGGTCTCCGCCCTCCAGATGCGAGGCCTCGACGCCTCGCTCCAGCACTGGATCTCCGACTGCGCCACTCAGGCCACCTGCCCGATGGGACGCAACCTCCAGGAGGGCATCGAGACCGTGCGTTCCTTCCTCGACTCCCTCGAGGACAACCCGATGCGCACGAACGACCCGAATCGTCCGCTCACCGAAAACCTGGCCGTCACCGCGCTGACCGGCGCCATGTACAACACGCAGTGGTGGCCCCAGCTCACCCAAGCCTTCGGGATGGCCTGGCAGAAGAACGATGGCAGCGGCCTGCTCGCCATCGCGGACACACTGAACTCGCGCAACCCCGACGGCACCTACCAGGACAATTCCTTCGACGCGATCAACGCGATCAACAACCTCGACTACTCTCCCGAAGGCACCATCGAGCAGTGGGCCGCCCAGGCGGAGACGCTCAAGAACGAGCTGCCGATCCTCGGCAAGTACGTGGGCTACCCGTCGGCCGGCCTCGATGCGTGGCCCACGAAGCACGCGCCCCGCTCGCGCATCACCGCGCAGGGAGCCGATCCTATCGTCGTCATCGGCACGACTCACGACCCGGCGACCCCCTACTCGATGGCTCAGGGGCTGTCGGGTCAGCTCGCCAGCGGCGTCCTTGTCACCGTCGAAGGCTGGAACCACACTGCCTACCGCCGTGGCGCTAACCAGTGCGTCACGCGGGCCGTCGAAGATTACTTCGTGAAGGGAACCGTGCCCACCGACGGCCTCATGTGCCAGTAGGGACGTGACTCACGACATCCCCTCGGTGGGTGTCTTGGTTTGCGCTCGGCGCGATTCGTCCAGTAGAGTTGTGCCGTTGCCTGCACGCCCCGGAAACGGTGGAACGGCAGGCGCGGCCGCCTTAGCTCAGTCGGCAGAGCGATTCACTCGTTTAATGAATAGGTCGTGGGTTCGATTCCCACAGGCGGCTCCAGAAAAACCCGGTATCTCAACGAAAAGTCGCTGAGATACCGGGTTTTGCATTGCCCAAAATGGCCCGAGGGGCCAGAAAAAGGGCCACTTATTCTCAGAACTCTAGTCCGTCGTCCCCCAACGCCTCCTGAGCCTGACTGACCTGTACACGCTTGCTAACGAGCTTGTTCCCATAGGAGCGCTCGACCTCCCGGGCCCGGCCGATGAGCACCTCGGAGTTCTTCGCGAACGTCCGCTCGACGGAGGCGCGGGTCCGCTCGACCTCCTCACGTGTCCGCTCATCGACGCGCTTGGAGATCACCGAGGCGAGAGTCTTTGCTCCGAGGGACGCGAGATGCCTCGCTTGTTCGCTGGGGATCGAGCGTGCGGTCATCGCCTCGGCGTAGGTCGCATTGGCCTCGGCGAGCCGCTCACGCGCTGCCTGCTGAAGACGCCGAGCCTCGGCCTGTCCCTCAGCTCGGCCTTCCTGTCGTCCCGCCTCGCGCGCCGAGGAGCGGACGGTCTGGGCGTCGCGCTCGGCCTCGTCGAGGATGTCGGCGCTCTCGGTCTGGGCGTCCGAGATGATCTCACTGGAACGCTGCCGTGCTGCTTTAACGAGGCGCTCAGCCTCCGCGCGCGCCTCTGGCTCCAACTTGGCAACCCTTGCGAGGGTCTCTTCTGCGGTTTCGAGGGCCTGCATCGAGGCAACATACTCGGCCTTCGCGAGACTCTCCGTGGAACGCTCCGACGACTCGCGCTCGATGTCGAAGCCCTTGGCGATCAGGTGCTCACGCAGGCCCACATGAAGGTCGCGAATCTTCTCCCACCCGGGCACTCGACGCCCGTCCTCGTCGCGCACGTCGCGGTGCTCGGAGTAGGCGCGCGACCAGTCCTGGCGGAGGCTGCCGGGGTGCTTCGGATCATCCCCGAAGGTGTCCGCGAGAACGTGCATGTGAGGGGTGTTCTCGCTGTACTGGAGAGAGATCCCGAGGATGCCGTCCATGCCTCCGGGAACGACGTTCGCACCCAGGTACTCAAGGACTGCCGAGAAGTACTCATCCGCCTCATCCCTATCACGTGCGACCCACCGTGAGCGGCTCGCGGGCTCGCCCGTCTCGGGATCGATGCGGCGCTTGCCCGTGCGTGGATCGATCGCAGGATAGAAGTCGGGCTGCTCGACGCACATCGTGCGCGGCAGATGCACGAGGAACGTCGTCGTCGTGACCGTTCCGCCCACCATCTCGCCGCGCTTGTTCTTCTTATCTTTCGTGATCTTGCGCGACAACCTCGCGGCGCGAGCGTCGCCGTATTCCATGACCTCGCGAATGTCCTCACAGAGGCGGAAACCGCCCTCGCCGTCATTCACATAAGACTCATTATCGGCCTCCTCCGCGACCATGATGTTCGGGTTCTTCTTCGCGTATCGCTCGACCGCCCCGGGGACGATCTCGCGCATCATCTCGTCAAGCGTCCCTCGTCGACCGGCGATGGACTTCGTATGCGAGATGTGACAGGACGCGCGTCCTGCTGCTGGCGCTGACAATGCCATCGTTCTCTCCTTCCTTACTTCGTTCGTCTGTCGTTCTCGATGGGCCCCGTCCAGGCCGTCGTGGGGCCCTGGCTCGCGTTGCTCGCCTGCCCACGACGCCCCTCCCGGGATCGGTGCCGTGCTTGTTTGGGTCCCTGGCTCCGCCTGCCCCAACAACCCCGTCACCGGGTAAGCCGTCCGTCTCTCCGGGGCCCTGCTTCGCTGCCCTGAGAGACGTACGTCTTACGCCGTAAGACAAAATGAGCTTCGCTCATTTGTCCCGGCGCTCTCCGAGGGCGGGGGACCCTGTGTTGAACCTCGCTCACTCGGTTCAACGTCGGGTCCCCCAGGGCCGTCACCACTGCTCCTGTGGAGCACTGGTTCCGTCCTGGTCGTCGCCTTCAGCTGAGGCCCACTGGGCCTCATCCTCCGGCTCCTCCGAGGCGTCGTTCTCGGTGTTATTCACACCGAGAATCTGACGCAGGTTGTCTGCGATTGCAGGCTCATTCAGAGTCGGAATGAGGGCCTGCATCGCATCCGCGTTGTCCGCAAAAACAACGGTGGCAAGTGCTTCACCGAGGGCCGTTTTTGCGGACAGTAGTTCCGCCTTCTCTGCCTCCTTCAGCGCCCTTCGAAGAGCGCGCGCTTCGGAGTTTTTTGCGGCGAGTTCCTTGCGGATTTCGTGTGCTGTTTTGGTCATGATTTCTTTCCTTTCGCTGATGTGTCCAATGTGTTATTTCAAATGATCGACCACTTAGATCAACCACTTAAGATCCGGATCATTCGAGCCATCCGGACTCACCACCACCGCGTGCGGCTCACCATCGACATAGTCGATCTTTACCTTCGATATGAGATCAGATCGTCCAGCGGCCAAGAGTTCAGCCTTCTTCGCTGTGAGCACGTCCTTCTTACGTTGCTCCTGGGCGCGCTTATCTGCTTCGCGCTGTTCATAGTCAGCCTTGAATTTGGCAGCAGCCTGTGCAGCTTTCTCTTCAGCCTTACGAGCGTCTTCTTCAGCCTTACGAGCAGCTTCCTCTTCAGCTTCCTTACGAGCCTCAATTTCTTTCAGTTCCTCTTTGGCGCAGAGTTCAAGATAGTGCGCACGTTCTGATTCAGTGAGCTGCTGCATCTCTTCCCACCCTGATGCTTCCAACAGCGCAATATCAGGTGATGCGCCATTGAGGTAGCCCATAAGCGAGCCAATTGCACCGTCGTAAGAATGATCGATCGTCCCCAACGCACCAAAGGACATTTCGACCGTCCGGCCGTAATAACCCTCCCCAACTTCTACATGAGCTGGTTTTCCAAGCGGCCAACAGACGAGACAAAATAGGAACGCTGACCGTCCGCGTACTGCACTTTCACTTGAACAGCGAGCCGTCGGATGAACTGATCGAGCGCTTCATCCACATTCCCCTTGTTGCGGGTGTAGAAGAAATACTGATCCGGTGGGATCGTTGCAGTAAGAACAATGAGACGCGGAGCAACCATCTGCTTGTTTGCATACCGAGCGCTAGCGGGGCTTACATTCTCCGGGTCAAGCAGCAGCAACCAGTCGTTGGCTTCCATCGCCGAGCCGCGAAGGTCATCGAGAAAGACAATCTCCTGACCTTGCCAATCATCAAGAGGATTTGATGTTGCTGCCCGATAAAGGTCCCAATATTGACCCCTCTCCCGAGCCATCGCTATAGCTTGTTCAATGAAATGCTTGGCAAGGTAGGTCTTACCCGAGCATGACTCACCCCAGATAAAAACAACTGTGGTGCGAAAATTACCATTGTCCAGTTTCGCAGCGGCCCGGTAGGCCCGACGCTGCCCATAAGAATCAAACGCATCTTCCATCATCCTCTTATGCCGCGAGTAGACCGTGAAGAGGTCGTCGGTGAGCATGACCTGCTCCTTCGAGACGGCCCCTTCGAGGATCAGATCGAGCAAGTAGTCCGCAGACTCATTCGCGTTCTTCGTCTTGATCGTGGCTGCACCTTTAGCCCAGACCTCCCGCTGTTCGGCGTAGATGTCCATGTAGTCCTTACCCCGAAGAGTGGCAACCTCTTCCGCTTGGTACTGGTACTTGTCCCTGTACTTGGCGTGGACGAGGTAGGCGAGCATGTTGTCAAAGGCATAACGGCCAGCCTTTGGCTTTTCGACGTACTGAGGTTCCACACCGAGGAATCCGGCGAGTTGCTCCAAGGATGCAGAAGACTTGCGGTTGGCGAACCGGAAGACGGCGTGGATATGCCGCTCTTTAGGAATGCGGTCGTACTGCCGAGTAACCGCATTCCAGCGGTCCTGCTCATCCTTGTCATGGATGATTGCGTACGCAGCTTCGACCTTGCAACCGAACTGTCCAAGACGGTTTACCAGGTAGGTTCCAAGGCTGAGCGCGTCGCAACCCAGCACAGTAGCGTCCTGTGGATCCGAGGCCCACGTCCACAACTCCGGCCTGAGCTGCTGAGTGAGGGCAATCAAGGTTGGGTTGTTACTCTTCCTGCTCATCGCCGATCACCACCCATGCAAACCAAGGTAATGTGACGTGCGACATTGAAATGAGTTTTAATTGATCCCCAATTGATCCCCAATTGATCCCCAAATTGATCCCCTGAAAACGCACCAGTTTTGATCTGGTTACGGATGGGATGCAAGTCGTTTTTTGCCTGGCATTCCAACGATTTGTTGGAATGCGCGGCAGTCGACAAGCCCCTGCCGCGCGCGCGTAGAGGATCAATTAGCCCTGTTTTGCCCAGAAAACTCTTGAAGGCCCTGGAACTACGTTTTTCGTCGACTTTAGGGAGCGGCTTGCCCGCTACGCGGGCAAGCTGATCTACTCCCTTTGGGGATGTGCTCGGGGAAGGGGAAAGAGAGTGGGTGGGTGCGGTCATGATGCGACCGCCTTAGAAGCCGATGTTTCAACCCGGTTGTTATCCAACCAGGTCTTGAGGTCGTCGAGGCGGTACAGAGTTCGGCTGTGGAATGCACCGATACGGACGAACGCCGGGCCGATTCCCTGAGTCCTCCAGTTCGCAAGCGTGCGAGGACTGACACCGAGCATGGCAGCGGCTTCGTTTGCCGAGACGGAAAGCCTGGAAGTAGTAGTTTCGAGAGCCTGAGTAGACATAGTTCCCCTCTTGTGTGAACATCGCCAGAACGGTCTTACGCTTCGCTATAAGGCTGCCATATCAGTTCATCATGCTTCTGTGCCTGCCCGTCCGCTGAGTTCCGTCCTGCAATATTCGACGGCTGCATGGGATTTCGTCGTACAACGGTGGCTGGGACACCTTGGCGCTTGGTTTTAAGTTGTGCGCCAATCGTACCGAGCGTGTCAAGTTCGCGCAACTCCGGGGGCAGTCCGGTCTGCTACTCTTGACTTGAACCAACGACGGAAAGGGCCACTTATGGGACGAATCGCTCTCAAACCAGGCGAGCACATGGCAGGTCAGACGAAGCCGGAAAGGCAGGCTAACGGCTCCTACTTTGGGCGCTTCTCGCTCAAGCTCATGGACGGCAAGACCGTTCGCCTGAAGGTCACGGCCCCAACGGTGGGCGAGTGGCACACGAAAGCCCTGGCAGCAGCTGAGGAAGCACTCCGGGCAGCGGGAACGGAAGGTTCATGGAAACCGACCTCGCAGATGAGCGAATACATCAAGAAAGTCTCAGCCCCCGCTGTTAAGGCATCGCCGCTGAGGGATCGCTCAAAAACCAAGTACGAACACCTCCTCGGCATCCTTGGCGAGCGCTTCAAGGGGTACGCGATCCATGACGCTGTGAGGTTCCGTCGATTGGGAGGCGGTCCTGAAAGACATTGCAAGCGAGCATGGAGCCGAGTCCGGACGCAATGCTCGCAATGTGCTGAGCAAGTGGGTGCTTCAACAACTCATCCGTGACGAGGTAATCACTGGGAACCCGCTCGCAGGCATGAGGATTGACCTCGGGAACGAGAAGAAGAAGGCGAAGAGTGCCGGAGGTCAGGCTCTGACGGACGCGGAGTACGAGCGAGCGTTGGAGTACTTGCTCGGGCTGGACGTGGAGGACGTGCGAGCACCGAAGCAGGGCAAGTACACCCTCGCTGATCGGATCGAGTTCCGTCGAACAACCGTCGAACTCACGCTCCTCCAGGCTGTCACCGGCTTCAGGATCGGCGAGGCCCTCAGCCTCAGGCTCGATGAGGTCGACGACGACGGCCAGAAGATGACCGTGAGCGTGCCCGCTGAACGCTCGAAAACCCACCGTGGGCGCACTGTGCCTGTGCTCGATCAGAGAGTCGCAGACAGGCTCAGGGTGCGTCTCAAACGCCGTCAGAAGGGAACGCTTGTCTTCCCTGCGCCAGCAGTCCCCGACAGCCCCTGGGATCAGTCGAACGCTCAGAAGGCGGTGAAGAAGCTCCTCGGTGAGGTCTCGGAAGCGTGTTCGATCCCCTTGCTCAGCGAGGTCTCCTCGCACGTGTGGAGGGCGACGCTCAACACGAGAGCGATGAACGCTGGCGTGCCAGCAGAAATCCGAGCCGCATACTTTGGGCACACGGCCAAGATCAACGAACTCGCCTATACCGACGTGCGCGACACTTCGACGCTCGTTCAGGCACTCGGGCGATGAGAGGGGGCCAGAAAAGGGGCCAATTATTCGGTGATACAGGTGTGGTACTGCGCGTGACTCCGGGGGGGCTGATGGGGGCATTTTCCGTTGGTATCACGCGAATAGATTGGCATGATGCTCCGGGAAATAGATACGATGGCGTTTACTGAATAGGTCGTGGGTTCGATTCCCACAGGCGGCTTCAGATATGCCCACCCGGTTCCGGGTGGGCATTTTGTATGCGTTGCTTGTTGCTTGTTGCTTGTTGCTTGTTGCGGCGCCGCTGGTGTTTCGGGCGCCGTCGGGTGTGCAGGGCCGGGCTGCGCGATGCGCCCGTGGGCGGCGGCCCTGCCCGCGAGCCGTCCGCGCCGCGAGCTTCGCTCGGCGCGTCGGCTCGAAGCCCGGCCAGGCCCCGCCACCGCCCACCGGCACCCCAGCCTGGCCCTCCGGACCCTCCGGCACCCTTCACACCGGCAGTGCCTTGGTGCTGTGTGTTGCCCGGCCAGGCCCCGCCGCCGCCCTCCATACCTGTGGGGCCTTCGTGGCTGATGTTGCTCGGTGCGTCTGCTCGTTGTCCGGCTATGGCTGTCAACCAGCAATTTCGCACGTAATTCGCCTTCGACTAGTTCAAACATTGAATTCATAGCGTTGGAATTGCAACGTTTTTGGGGTGTCTCGAAAAATGACCGCGATAAATTACGTGCGAGATTTGGCTGGCGGTGGTGTCGTCGTCGCTAGCGCGCGCCGCAGCCAAGCCCTGCAGGCGAGGTGACGCGGTGGTTTGAAACCATCGTCGCCTTTGCTCGCTGGTGCCTGTGTGGGTTTGAAACCGCCGTCGCCTTTGCTCGCGCAGGCTGAGCCTCAACTGAAACCGCCATCGCCTTTGCGGGTGAGAAATGAGCTGTTTTGGTGCAGTTTTCGGGCGCAAAGGTGATGGCGGTTTCAGCGGTCCCTTGTTGGGGGCGTGCAGTGGTGATGGTGGTTCATGCTTGCCTGCATCAGTGGCTGCAGAGGTGTCATTGGTTGCAAAGTCGCCACGGGCGGGGTCCTACGCGCGAAAAAGTTCGCCCTGCTCGATCACAACACCCCAAATTCGGCGTTTTTGCGCTTGCTGGGCGAGTTTTTTCGCGGAAATGCCGCTGGAGGGGCCACGCTGGGCGAACTTTGTCGCGCCAATTGGCCCTGCGCCGGTCTTGGATATAGCGCGGCGCACTTCAGGCTGGCTGCGACGGGGGTTTGCGCCATGCGAAGCTCCCTAACGGCGTGTCGGAGCTTTGGGTGGCGTCAATCCCCCCCGATTGGTGGCGGTGATATCGCAGTTTGCGGTGGTGTCGTGGCCAAACTGCAGACCCATTCGGTGAAAAGAGTCCAAATACGACTGTTTCGGCTGAATGGGTCTACGATTTGGCGGAATCGATCGCTGTCGTGGTGTGTTGTTCGCGCGTCACTCCCCGAACATGCGCCTCAATCTCTTGTTGCGCACAGCGCAGCATGTAGAGGCATCAATCGCTTGACATCTTGTGAATCATGCTATACGACGGTTCTATCTAGCAATGAAGCTAAGTCTGGAAGGAGCTGATCATGATGGATGGACTCATCTCATTTGGTCTAGGACTCTTAACGTTTGTTGTCGCTTTATGCTTGGCTCGTCTAGCGCGAGCGATGCGAAATGCGAATATGTGGGCAGGAATCAGGACGAAGGCAGCATCAGAGTCGGAGTCGTCCTGGTATCAGGTTCAACGAGCAGGTTCAGTGCCGCTCTTTTGCTTAGCCGTTGCTTATGCAGATTCAGGTTTACTCTTTATCCTTCAAGGAATCTACCATGAGACTATTTCTGCACTTATCCCGATAGCTGTGTTTAGCGTGCACAGTCTTGTTGGAATTATGTGGATATATAAGGCAGGCTATAACTCTGAGCCATCACAAAACCAAACTGGAACCAGTGAGTTCTCCGAGAGAATTGAGGAAAACTGAGCAGCTAAACCCACCTAGTGGAAGCTGGGCACCACCGCCCACGCTCCACTAGGTGGGTTAACGTGCGCGTGAGTGGGCCCAGGTGGTCACCTGCTGGGCCCAGGATGCCACCTGTCGGGTTAACGTGTGCGTGAGAGGGGTTTGGTGAAGCTTCGGTTGCATATCGGCGCGTTGCGCCGTCGTGCTCCTGCAAGTGTCACGGCCCAAATGCCGACCCCAACCGCATGAGGCAACCGTGGCCTCGGGCAAGATTGGTAAGGCGAACCTGAGTCGAAAAATGAAAGCGTCAATGATGTTAAAACGCTGAAATCCTAGGAATATTCCCTGACAGCAACGAGATAGTGAAACATTTGACTAAAGGGCTGTTAGCACTAGAAATCGCGGGACTAAAGGACCAAGATAGATGTGTCTGAAGGGTGCAGCCCCACAAGGGCGAGCCCCGTACCGAATACACATGCACAGGAGAAACAACATGACCGTTGAGTCCACCGGCTTCAAGGCTTCCGACGTTCTCGCAGGGCAACCTGCAGAAGGTCCTCACCGACGTGACCGCTCTGTCCCTCGTGGGCAAGCAGCTGCACTGGAACATCACCGGCGAGGGCTTCCGCTCGCTGCACCTCTACCTCGACGCGGTCGTGGACATCGCCCGCGAGGCCTCCGACGAGATCGCCGAGCGCATGCGCGCCATCCAGGTCGTCCCCAACGGCCTGCCCGAGGTCGTCGCCCAGCGCAACACCCCTGCCGACCGTCCCCGAGACGATCATCAAGACCACCGACGCCGAGGAGCTCGCCGTCGCCGCCATCAACGCGACCGTGGGCACCATGCGCGACGTGCACGAGAAGGTCGACGCTGAGGACTCCGCCTCCGCTGACATTCTCAACGACTACATCCGTCGCTTCGAGCAGCAGGCGTGGTTCATCCGTTCGCAGAACGGCCAGGCCTGAGCCGCACACCTCCGCCGGGAGGAAGTGAGCCAAGCGGGCTTGCTTGAATAACGTCGGGGTGCCCCGCCTGTCACAGGCGGGGCACTCTTGTATTCCGATCGCAGGAAGGCGCGTTGCACGTACGGATGCGGCGATCCCGGAAACTTGTCGAGACCTCGTCAGTGTCTGGGGAAGCAACCCGGGCCTGTGCGAGCGCCGCGCGCAGGCCCCGGGAGGTGACACCGCGTCAGCGACACGGGGGAGAGTCAACATTAGGCTGGTGGCGTGACGAATTCCCAGGACGCAGCAGCCACCACGTCGACGTCGAACCACGCGCAGCAGGCGAGGCGCAGCCCGCCCTCGTTCTCGTCAACCTGGGGACGCCGACCGCTCCCGAGCCCGGCCCGGTGCGCGCCTTCCTGCGCGAGTTCCTCTCCGATCGCCGTGTCATCGAGATGAGCCCGCTCCTGTGGAAGCCCATCCTGGAGGGCATCATCCTGCGCGTACGCCCGCGCGAGGTCTCCCAGAAGTATCGCAGCATCTGGATGGACGAGGGCTCGCCGCTCATGCACTACACCCGCGAGCAGGCCCGACTCCTCGGCGAGCGCCTGCCGGGCGCGCGCGTCGAGGTCGCGATGCGCTACGGGCAGCCCTCGATTGGCTCGGTCCTGGACCGCCTGCACGCGCAGGGCGTGCGCCGTGTGGCGATCCTGCCCGCCTACCCGCAGTACGCGGCATCGACGGTCGCGACGATCAACGACGCGGTCGCCCAGTGGATCGGCCGCAACCGCGACGGATTTGAGCTGCGCCTGCACCGATCCTTCCCCGCCGCCCCCGCGTACATCGAGGCGCTCGCGACCGCCCTCGAGCGCCATTGGGAGCGCGTGGGTCGCCCGAACTTCCTGACGGGGGACCGCGTCGTCGTGTCCTTCCATTCGATCCCGGTCGCCATGGACGAGGCCGGGGACCCCTACCGCGCCGAGTGCCGTCACACGGTCGCCGCCCTCGAGTCGCGCCTGGGCCTGGCGATGGGTTCCCTGACGGCCACCTTCCAGTCCGTGTTCGGCCGGGCCGAGTGGCTTGGGCCGCAGACGATCGAGGAAATGGCCGAGCTGGGCGCGGCGAAGTGCCCGCGCGTGGATGTCATCTGCCCGGGCTTTATGGCGGATTGCCTGGAGACGCTCGAGGAGATCGACCAGCTCAACCGCGAGACCTTCGTCGAGGCCGGGGGAAGGGACTTCCACTACGTGCCGTGGGGCAATGACTCGGAGGGCGCGGTCGCGTCCCTGGAGGAGCAGGCTCGCATCGCCCTCGCCGGCTGGGTGTAGGCGCGCTGTCACAATCGAGCTGTCACAATCGACCGGCGGACGAAACCCTCCGGAGGATGGGGCCCCTGCCTCGTAACGTGGAGGCATGAGCACGCCTGACTGTACGACCTTCTCTACGCTGGCCATCCACGCCGGGATTGACCCCGACCCCATCACGGGTGACGTGGTGCCTCCGATTCACGTCGCATCGACGTTCGTGCAGGATCGGCCCGGCGAGCTCCGGGAAGGGTACGAGTACGGGCGCTGCGGCAACCCGACGACCAACGCGTTCGCGGGCGCGCTCGCGGCCCTGGAGGGGGGCGACGCACGGCTTCGCGTTCCCGTCGGGCATGAGCGCCGAAGATACGGTGATCCGCCTGCTCGCGCGCCCCGGCGACCACGTCGTGCACTCGACCGACGTGTACGGCGGCACTCACAAGCTCCTGAGCGTCATCAAGCCCGCCGAGGGCATTACGTCCGAGGCCGTGGACCTCACCGACCTGGCCGAGGCCGAGCGCGTGATCCGAAGCCAACGCCCTCAGATCGTGTGGGTGGAGACGCCCTCGAACCCGTTCCTGCTGGTCACGGACATTGCTGCCATCGCGGCCCTCACGCACGAGGTGGGAGGCCTGCTGGTCGTGGACAATACCTTCGCGACGCCGGTTTTGCAGCGCCCTCTCGAGCTGGGCGCGGACGTCGTCGTGCATTCGACGACCAAGTATGTGGGTGGCCACTCGGATGCGATCGGTGGAGCCTTCGTCCTGCGCGATGGCCTGGAGCTGCCCGCGCACGTCGAGCCCTTCTTCGGCGAGCGCGACGCGGCCGCCGAGGCCGTCAAGCTGCAGATGGCCCTCGGGCACGTGCCCTCCCCGCGCGACACGTACCTGGCCCACCGCGGCCTCAAGACGCTGGCGCTGCGCGTGGAGCGCCACTGCGAGAACGCGCAGAAGGTCGCCGAGTTCCTGGACGCCCACCCCAAGGTCACGGCGGTCCACTATCCGGGGCTGGCCTCGGACCCTGGCTACGAACTGGCGCGCACGCAGAATCCGGCCGGTGTGGGTGGCGTGCTCTCCTTCCAGGTCGCCACCGAGGAGGCGGCGATCGAGCTGACGACGCGCACGCGCATCTTCGCTCTGGCCGCGTCCCTGGGTGCGCCCGAGTCCCTCATCGAGCACCCGGCGATCATGACCCACTCGACGCGCGTCGGCGGCGTGGGTGGCGTGCCCGGCACTCTCCTGCGCCTCGCGGTCGGCCTGGAGGATGCGCAGGATCTGATTGCGGACTTGGATCAGGCGCTCGCGCAGATCTGATGCCTCTCTGACGTCTCTCTGGTGTCGCTCCGACGTCTCGGGTTCCCCACAAATTTCGCAGGTAATTTAATTTGGTCAGTTTTTGATTGCGCTCGAAAACGTTGCAATTCCGGGGCTGTAACTTAAGACCTTGAAGTACTGGTGATAGAATTGCATGCGACTTTTAGGGGTGGGGACGAGGCTGGGGTTCCCCGGGCGTTGACGCGCGGAGAGGCGCGGGCGCGGTGGCCAGGCCCGAAGCCGCTGGAGTTTGGGTCGGCCCCATCGGGAGCCGAACGGGTGCACACGCGGATAGGTAACGAACATCCGGATAGCTTAATAACCTATCCGGATGCGCTTAACCTATCCGGATAGGAACAACCTATCCGGATGTGCACAACCCGTCCGACCGACACAGAGGGCGTTGCAGCGACCGTCAGCGGCTATGGTCGGCGGCCCAGTGAAGCGTGGCGGCTCAGCCAGGTCGCTGCCGCCGTGGCGCCGCCGACGGCGAGGACCGCAGGTACGAGGATCGTCGCGCCCTGGCCGGTGAACTCGATGACCAGGATGAGCCCCGTGAAGGGCGCCTTCATGGAGGTGCCGAGGAACGCTGCCGCGCCAATGAACGCGAAGGCGGCTACTTCCGAGCCGGGCCAGGCGGCGGCCCATGGCAAGCCGATGACGGCTCCCAGTCCCGCGCCGAGCGCGACTGCGGGGGTGAGGACGCCGCCCCAGCCTCCTGTTCCGATCGTCAGGAACGTGGTGGCCGTCTTGGCAAGGAGGACAAGGAAAGCGAATGCGAGTCCCGCGCCGGCTGCCCACGTCGCGTCGAACTGCGTTTGCGCGCTGGCCTGCCCGTTGCCGAGCACCGACGGAATGCGGGTGGACACCAGGCCGACGACGACGAACGCGATCGGCAGGGTGATGAGGATGCGCCAGTCGCGCGGGCGGATCGCCCCGGTGCGCGCCGCGGCCTCTTTGAAGACCCATCCCGCGGCACCGAGCACTGGCCCCATGAGCGCGCCGAAGACCGTCAAGGACAGTGACGGCGTGAGGGTTGGGACCGTGTAGAAGAAGGCCGGCCTCGTAAATCCCGTGGAGATGAGGACCGCGATCCCCGAGGTGATGAGCGCGGGGGCGACGGCGCGTGCGGACAGGGATGCGAGGAGGATTTCGAGGGTGTAGATCGCGCCCGACAGGGGGATCGAGTAGACGGCGGCCAGGCCCGCACCCGCGCCGCACGCGACGATGATGCGCCGGTCTTCGGGGGTGAGGCCCAGGCGGTCGGCGGCGGCCGCGCTGAACGCGGCGGCCATCTCGCGCGGTGCGACTTCGCGGCCCACGGAGGCGCCGAGGCTGACGATGACGATCTGAGTGAGGGCGTGCCAGGTGGCACGCAGGGGAGGCATGGGGGCCCCACCCACCGCGCCGGAGACGGACGTGACGGCCTTGTTGCGGCTGAACAGCAGGAACCACGACAGGGCACCGACGATTCCGGCGAGCGTCAAGACCCCGACGCGCCGGGCGGGAGAAACAGCGCTGACAGCCTCCAGGAGGGTGCTGCCGTGCATGTCCCAGGCGATCGCCTGAATCCAGTGGAGCAGATGGATGCACGCCAGGCCAACGAGGCCGGCGATGATCCCGGTGAGAAGTGTTGCGACCGCGAAGCGGCGCGTGTTCACGGACATGGTGTGTCGGAGTCGAGGCGCTCGCTCACACGCGTGAACAGGCCGGTGAGCATGTCGATCTCCTCGGGCGTGATGTCGTCGAGGAACAGGCGGCGGATGACGTCGCGCTGGACCAGGGCGGCCTCGTCGAAGAGGGTCTTGCCGGCCTGCGTCAGGGAGACGAGGCCTCCGCGGCCGTCGCCTTCGCACGGGCGGCGCTCGATGAGGCCTCGGGATTCGAGGCGCTTCATCGTGTGGGTGAGGCGCGAGCGCGAGAGACGACCTGGTGGGCCAGGCGGGAGGGGCGGACGCCTTCCTCGCCAGCGCGGTCGGTCATGAAGCACGGAATATTCGGGCATCGACAGCCCGGCCCTGGCACGTCGAGGGCCGCTTCGATGCGCTCGGTGAGGGCGAGCCGTCGTCGTGAAGTAGAGCTCCCAGGCCACCGCTCGGGGTGGTGTGCTCGGCTCACTGGTTCTCCTCGTTCGATGCTTGCGGGTGAGGGCCGAAACGGCCTCGGGCTGCCTACGAGTATAACTTTCAATTAGACCCAGGTATAAATCGGTGCTGCGCACGTCACGTTCTCAGAATGAATGATTGAATGATCGGAATTGTTTGAATTGCGTTACTCTAATTGCAGTGCAGTAAGCATCTGAACTCATCAGAGAATCCAAATACTTCGAGAGGATTGAATACATGAAAAAGACGAAGAAGATTGTCGAAGTTGTCGACGACTTCGATGGCACCCCCGCCGATCAGACCGTTCGCTTCGCCTTCAATGGCGCGTCGTACGAAATTGATCTGAGCCGCGAGCACTTCGAGGAATTCGCCGAGGCCATTCAGCCCCTACATTAGGCTGGCCGCAGGTGGGCTCAACCCGCCGTCGCGGCAACGCCGGCAATCCCACGCAGCGCCTGGAGAATGCGAAGATCCGCGCCTGGGCGAAGGAAGAAGGGCACGACCTGTCCGACCGTGGTCGTATTCCCGCTCCGATCGTTGAGGCCTACCGCAAGGCCCACGCCTGATTCACGACGCAATTGTGGGCGCGCCGAGAGGTGCGCCCACAATTCTTTATTCATACGCCTGAGGGGTGGCGCGCGTTATGCGTGCCACCCCTCTTGTGCGTCGGATGTCAGTTGTCCTTGGAGACGACGTTATTCGCGCCCGAGTCGCTGCCAACCTGAGGAGCGTTTCCGTCCTCGTACTGGACAGCGTTATTGGAGCCGGTGAAGGAGACCTTGCTGGCGGACTTCACCTCGGCGGCATTCGCGGAGCCGTTGATCGTGATCTCGGAGACGGCCTTGCCCTCGATGTGGTTGTTCGAGCCGTTGATGACGACGGTCTTCGTGCCCGCGGGGATCTCGACGTGCGCGTTGGACTCGTCGACCGTGAAGGTGCCGGAGGCGTCGGACTTGTCGGAATCCTTCGGAGCGTCGGACTTGCCAAAGTCGGTGGAGGCGTCGGTCTTGGTGTCCGTGCGCGGGTTGGCCGAGGCCTCGGGGGCGGGCGAAGCCGTGGGGCGGAGGAGTCGCCGCCGGACACGATCGAGATCGGGCCCTCGGTGATCGTGCCGCCGCCCTGGCCGTCGTTGACGATGGTGCCGTTGTTCGAGGAGGAGACGACCGAACCGTCGCCGCCGAAGACGGTCGAGCTGGACACGAGGGAGCTGCCGTCGCACTTGGCGGGCGAGAGCGGTTGCAGCGATGAGAGTGGAGGCTGAGAAGTATCCAAGCTGTGGCGTGATCAACCCCACGGGATGTATGAGGAGCGTTGGAACCTGTGGGACAATGGAGACATGAGCTACAAACTGGTGCTGCTCCGCCACGGCGAGAGCGAATGGAATGCAAAGAACCTCTTCACCGGTTGGGTGGACGTTCCGCTGTCGGACAAGGGCCGCGCGGAGGCTACCCACGGTGGCGAGCTCCTCAAGGAATCCGGCGTTCTCCCGGACCTCCTGTTCACGTCGATGCTGCGTCGCGCCATCGCTGACTGCGAACCTCGCCCTCGACGCTGCCGATCGCCACTGGATCCCTGTTGAGCGCAACTGGCGCCTCAACGAGCGTCACTACGGTGCGCTCAGGGTAAGAACAAGAAGGAAATCCGCGACGAGTACGGCGAAGAGCAGTTCATGCTGTGGCGCCGTTCCTTCGACGTGGCTCCGCCTGCCATCGAGGCCGGCTCGAGGTTCTCGCAGGACACCGACCCGCGCTACGCCGGCGAGCCCGTCCCCCATGAGCGAGTGCCTCAGGATGTCATCGCGCGTCTGCTGCCCTACTGGGATGAGGCCATCGTTCCCGCGATCAAGACCGGCAAGACGGTCATGATTGCCGCGCACGGCAACTCCCTGCGCGCCATCGTCAAGCACCTGGATGAGATCTCCGACGAGGACATCGCCGGCGTCAACATCCCCACCGGAATTCCGCTGGTGTACGAGCTCGACGAGGAAACCCTCAAGCCCATCAAGAGGGCGGCACCTACCTGGATCCCGAGGCCGAGGCGAAGATTGCCGCGGTCGCCAACCAGGGCAAGTGAGCTGAGCGGAGCCTCGGCATCGTCTGCGTGGACGAGGCCGGGCTTCGTCATGCCCGAAAAACCGCGCATTTTGGGGTGTGATGCCCGTCCATATGGTGCACGTTTAACCGTGAGCAGGATCGCATGCTGGGACGAATTGCGGTCGTGCTTGAAGTTGGTTCGTGTCGATCCTTGTATGCGTGTAACCTTGAGCTTTCGCACTGTATGGGTCGGTTTTGCTCGCCAGCTGGTAGAATAATTGTGCTATCCACGCAAGCATCCAGGAGTCCATCCATGTCGTTTGAAATCGGTCAGACGGTCGTCTATCCGCACCACGGCGCAGCTACGATCGAAGAGGTCATGACGCGAACCATTCGGGGTGAGGAGCGGACGTACCTGAAGCTGCGTGTGAACCAGGGTGATCTTGAGATTCAGGTTCCCGCCGAAAACGTCGACATGGTCGGCGTTCGCGACATCGTCGACGAGGACGGCCTCGAAGAGGTCCTCTCCGTCCTGCGCGCCCCCTACATTGAGGAGCCCACCAACTGGTCGCGCCGCTTCAAGGCGAACCAGGAGAAGATCGCCACCGGCGACATTGTGAAGGTCGCCGAGGTTGTGCGTGACCTGACCCGCCGCGACGACCTGAAGAAGCTGTCCACGGGTGAGAAGCGCATGCTGACGAAGGCCCGCGGAATTCTCACCTCCGAGCTGGCCCTGGCGCGCAACATCGAAAAGTCCGCCGCCGCCGAGCGCCTCGACGCTGTCCTGGCCGAGGGGCGCATCGAAGTCGAAGAAGATGCCGTCGAAGAGTGAAGCCTGCGCGGTCCTGACGGCCGCCGGCTCCGGCTTTCGCCTCGGCTGCGAGGGGCCGAAAGCCCTCGTTGAACTCTCGGGTCGCCCCTTGTCTGGTGGGCGGCCCGCGCCTCAGCGCCGGGGAGTGGGCGCGATCATCGTGACGGCCCCGGCCTCGTCGATCGAGGAATTTCGCAGCGCCCTGTCCGATATCGACGACCTCACTGTTGTTGCTGGCTCCGATCGCTCGCGTCAGGAGTCAGTGGCCCTCGGCCTGGCTGCGCTCGGGCGCTGCGAGGCGGACACGGTCGTCCTCGTCCACGACGCGGCGCGGCCCCTGACACCCCGCAGGTCACCGGGCGCGTTATCGACGCGGTTGCCGGCGGCGCGGGCGCGGTCATCCCGGTCCTGCCCGTCACCGACACCCTCAAGACCGTGGACGCCTTCGGCGTGGTCGTCGGCACGCCTCGCCGCTCCGACATGGTGGCCGTGCAGACCCCGCAGGGCTTCCGCTGGGACGTCCTCATTCGCGCGCACGAGGAGGGTGCCTCCCTGGGCGCGGACGAGGCCCGGGCGGCCACGGACGATGCCGGCCTCGTTGAGGCGATCGGCGGGATCGTGCGCACGGTTGCGGGTGACGAACGATCCATGAAGGTCACGCGCCCCCTCGACCTGGCGCTCGCGCGGCTGCTCGCCGACCAGGAGCAGGCGGACTGAAGCGATCAGGGTGCCTTCCGAGAGCGCCCCACGCGCGCCAGGATGCGCGCCAAGGGGGCGGAGGCCAACCCCGACCGGCCGTGCGCACCCGCGGCACGCTGCTCGCCCGTCAGGCAGGCCAGTCCGTGGGCTTGTCGTCGATGAGTGCCCGAACGAGAGTGACCCCGCCGTCAGTGGCGAGGATGCCGCGATACTGGGGGCGGCAGGCGAAGCAGCCGATGAGGCGCTGGAGCTGTGCGTATGTGAGGTCCAGGCACGTGATGTCAATCGTCGTGGGTGCCGGGCTGCCCGTGGTCGTGATGTGTGCCCGCTTGGTGGTATCCCTATTTACGACCGGGCAGTCGATGTTCACAAGGAAAGGCCCTCGATCCCAGGGGATGCGCACTGGTGCGGTTTCCAGCAGTGGATGGAACTCCAGGTGGGTTGGAGAGAGGGTCAGGATGGGGGCGCGGTGGATCGTATTCGTGCGGTAGGCAGCACTGTGTCGCAGCAGTAATGCAGATATGGTCCCTGCGAGGCCGATGACGATGGTGAACACATCCATCACATTGGTCACTGCGCTGAGGCTGCTGAAGAACTCGGGGAACGCAGTAGGAAGGATCATGCTGTGTGTCACCAAGCATGCGACGAGGGAGACGGGGAAAATGCTGCCACCAGAATGAAGTCCGCAGTGACTAGCTTGATGGGGCAGTAAACGGAAAGAGGATAACTGCCTCATTGAACAGCATGAGATCTGGGCCACAGTGTCGCCTCTGAGATAGTGCCCTAGCATAGAAGAGGGGATGCCAGTCTCTCGGGCTTCTCCGGCCTATTCTTGCCGAGGTTGACGTGCTGACAGCGAATAAGGCTGAGGCTGGGGCGTATCGATCATCCGTCACCCTCCACGTGAATCTTCGTCGTCCCTGATATATCAGCATATGGCATGTGGTCAGGTCGCGCTGGCGGTTCCCCGGCCTCGTTCCCGGAGCGGCCCGAAGAGAGCATGAAACGCGAAACGTGGTAGTTTCACCCTGGACGCACACACGCCGCCGAGCACTCCCCGTCGAAGGAGCCCGATCCCATGAGCACAACGCCCACCACCCCACACCGCGTGATCACGCGCAAAGTCGTCGAATGGGCGGCCTGGGACTGGGGTAGCGCCGCCTTCAACGCGGTCGCCACGACCTTTGTGTTTACGACCTACCTGACCAGCGACGGCGTCTTCACCGACTCGGGCACGGCCTCGACCTGGCTCAGCAACGGCATGACGATCGCGGGCCTGTTCATCGCCCTGCTCGCTCCCATCACCGGCCAGCGCGCCGATCGACGAGGCCGGGGCGGAGTCTGGCTCGGATGGTTCACGGGCGCGGTCGTCGTCTGCATGCTCGCCATGTACTTCGTCCACCCCGAGTCGGTCCTTTGGGCCCCGCGGCGCCCTCATGCTGGGTATTGCACTGCTCGGACTGGGTAACGTGTTCTTCGAGTTTGCGTCCGTCAACTACAACGCGATGCTCAACCACCTGGGCGAGAAGGAAGACCGCGGCAAGATTTCCGGCTTCGGCTGGGCGGCCGGCTACATCGGCGGCATCGTCCTGCTGCTCATCCTCTACGTCGGCCTTATCGGCGTGAACCTGCTGAACGTGCCCACGGACGAGTACCTGCCTATCCGTATTTCCATGGTGATCGCAGCCCTGTGGTTCGGCGGCTTCGCGATCCCCGTCATCCTCCACCCGCCGCTGCCCAAGAAGGTCCATACCGGCGGCGACGGCGAGTCGATTATCGACTCCTACAAGCTCCTGTGGCGCACCGTGCGCACCCTCAAGAACGAGGCCCCGCACACCCCTCTTCTTCCTCATCGCCTCCGCCGTCTTCCGCGACGGCCTCGCCGGCGTCTTCACCTTCGGCGCGGTGCTGGCCAAGACCGCCTTCGGCTTCACCGCCGGACAGGTCATGATCTTCGCGATCGCCGCGAACATCGTCGCCGGCCTCGCGACCGTGGCCTTCGGCTGGGTCGACGACATGATCGGCCCGAAGAAGGTCATCATCCTGTCCCTGTGCGCAATGGTCGTCGCCGGCTTCGGCGTCTTCTTCCTGCACGCCCGCGGCCCCGTGGTCTTCTGGAGCCTCGGACTGGTCCTGTGCGTCTTCGTCGGACCCACGCAGTCCGCGTCGCGTTCCTTCCTGTCGCGCATCATCCCCGCTGGCCGCGAGGGTGAGGTCTTCGGCCTCTACGCGACGACCGGCCGCGCCGTGTCCTTCATGGCGCCCGCCATGTACAGCGTCTTCCTCATGCTCGGCAAGCGCATGACGCCCGCCGGCGAGGACTACACCTACTGGGGCATCCTCGGCATCATGCTGATCCTCGGCGTCGGCCTGGCCCTCACGATCCCCGTGAAGGCGGACCGCGCGACCCTGGCCCACATGGAGGACTGAGCGCCTCGACGAGGCGCCCGCGCCCCCAAACGACACGTCCCCGACGCAACCGAGTGAGTCTCTGGCGTCGGGGACGGTCCTTGTCTATCCGCTTACTTGCGGTCGGGCGTGAAAGCGATAATCGATCCGCTGCGAGCTCCGACGAGCAGGTCGTCGTAGATCCACACGAGGTTCGTGGCCTCGTTCAGGTCCTGCGACACGTACGTCTCGTGTCCTCGGCGTTGAAGAAGAACGAGTCCGTGAGGCCCCTGATGTACAGTGCCTTGCCGTCGGAGCTGGCGCGCACCTCAGCGACGGACCATCCCTCGTCCCCTCGCGCTTCACGGAACGACTCGCCGGGGTTGAGCGTGAGGTTCTTCCCGTTGCGGAGAGTGAGTGACAGGGAGATAGCCGTTGTCATCCTTGGAATAGGCGCGTTCCAGAGCACCAGACGTCCACCTGGTGGTGCCCTGCGTCAAGAAGGCTCCGACGTCGTCCACGCTCGGGAGATCACGGGCGGCGTGATGGTCAGGAACTGGTCGAGGTCCGGCATCGGCACCTCTGGCACTGCCAGCTCCTGCAACGCTTCCAACGCCGGCAGCGGCGGAAGTTCGGGCAGATCCGTGAACCTCGGAAGATCCTCAAAGTCCGGGAACTCGGGAATGTCGACCTGTGACATGTCGTCCCACGCGTCGGAGGGACGATCGCGCGCGCCGTTCGTCGGACGTGTGGCGGAGGTCGTCGTTGCTCATGACACGTTTCTACCATGCTGCGCGCCCGGTGGCGCTCGCGGGCTAGCCCTCGGCGCGCACCATGAGGGCACTTGCGACCGCGGCCACGCCCTCGCCTCGTCCCGTGAAACCCAGGTGATCCGAGGTCGTCGCCGACACGGTGACCGTGCCACCCGCGATCTCGCTCATGACGGCGCAGGCCTCGGGCAGGCGAGCCGCCATACGAGGCCGGTTCCCCACGACCTGAACGGTCGCGTTGCCGAGCACCCAGCCGGCCTCGGCGGTCATGCGGCGAACCTCCTGAAGGAGCGCGCGCCCCGAAGCGCCCGCCCACTCCGGGCGATCCACGCCGAACACCGTGCCGAGCTCGCCGAGCCCCGTCGCCAGCAGCATCGCGTCGCACAGTGCGTGTGCGGCCACGTCCGCGTCCGAATGCCCGTCAAGGGGGCGCTCGCCCGGCCACTCCAGGCACGCGACCATCAGGGGACGCGGCGAGTCGGGTGCGGCGAACGCGTGGACGTCGACCGCTTGGCCGATGCGGAAAGGCAGATCAGTCATGGAACCAGGGTAGCGTCACGAGGAAGTCGGCGTGAAGGCGATGAGGCCCTCGTCCATCACCCCGACCAGCAGGTCGTCGAAGACCTACGTGAGGTTCTGCGCCGCCGTCAACTCGGTCGAGGTGTACGCCTTGTTGTTCGCGATGTCAAAGAAATAGACGGCCTGTTCCTTGTATCCGATCTTCTGAACGAACGCGGCCGCCCCGTCGGCGCTCGCTCTCGCGTGCGTGGGCGCGAACTGGCAGAAGTTCCCGTAGCGCTCTGCGATCCCCTTCATTCCCTCCGCAGAGTAGGTCGAGGCGCCCACTGTTGGCTGCAGGGTGAGGACCTCGCACCTGTCTCCGTTCGCCTCCATCATGCCTGGCGTTCAGGGGGTCTTACCCGAGGTGAAGAACGCCTCCAGGTCAATCAGGGTCGGCACGTCGCCGTCATCCGTGTAGACCTTGTTCCTGGTAGTGCGGTCAAAAGCAGAGATGAGCGCGCCAGTGGCATCATACTTTTCGAGCTTGTTGGCCTTTATTCCACGATCGGGCCATCCGCTGTCGGATACAGCGAGATGAGGCTCGCGGGCTGTTTGAAACGGCCCTCAGCCCCGAGCGTCGTCACGACACCCGTGTGGGCGTTGACGATCTGCAGGTTCCTGTAGTCATCGACGGGCACGATCACGGAGGCATCCTCGCCTGATCCGATTGTGGGCGGCACCGCCAGCTGCTGGGCTTTGGAGTGATCCGATTGAAGCCCCGTGATGGCCTGCCACAGGCGCTCCCACGAGCCGGAGGAATACGTCCACCCGAGCAGGTCTCGTAGCCCGAACAGGTCACCAGGACGTCGTCGACCAATGCCATCGGCTGGTCGTCCTCCACGGTCTCTCCGCCTGAATACACGTCGACTTCGAGACGAGCGAACCCAGGACTGGCTTCAACGACGAGGCGACGCCCGAGTTGCCCGCCGCGCTGCCTTGCGGCTGTGCGGCGGTGCTCTGCGTCGTCGGCTCGGCTCCGGGCGCGGGGCTGGAATCCGCGTCCGGGGAGCCCAGCGAGAAGAATCGTTGCTCACACCACGTTTCTCCCACACGCCCCTAGGGAGCCTCCCCGATCCCATCCCCCGGCCTCGTCCATGCATGTGACGAGGAACGAGCGCCCTCGCAGGCCACGCCCCTCTCCGATAGGATCGACCTGTGCGCTACATTTCGACCCGACGCGGCCTCAACACGCCCACCCGTTCCTTCAGTGACATCCTCCTGGAAGGCCTCGCACCCGACGGCGGCCTCTACCTGCCCGAGAGTACCCGACGCTGTCTCGCTCCGATCTGGATGAGCTGCGCATCATCCTGCGCGAGGACGGGTACGCGGCCATGGCCGCCGGCATCATCTCGCTCTTCGTCGAAGATATCCCCGCCGACGACCTGAGCGCGATCACGGCCCGCGCCTACCGCACCCCCGCCTTCTCCGACCCCCAGATCGTCCCCGTCGACGCCCTGGAGGGCACCGACCTGCACCTCGCCCACCTCTCGAACGGCCCCACGGCCGCCTTCAAGGACATGGCGATGCAGCTCCTCGGCGAGCTCTTCGAATACGAGCTCACCCGCCGCAGCGACTGGCTCACCATCGTCGGCGCCACCTCCGGCGACACCGGCTCCTCCGCCGAGTACGCCCTGCGCGGCCGACGCGGCCTCTCCGTCGTCATGCTCACCCCCGCCGGCCGCATGACTGCGTTCCAGCGCGCCCAAATGTTCTCCCTCCTCGACTCCAACATCGTCAACGTCGCCGTCGACGGCGTCTTCGACGACTGCCAGGACCTCGTCAAGGCCGTCAACATGGACGCCGACTTCAAGGCCACCTGGCACGTGGGTGCCGTCAACTCCATCAACTGGGCGCGCCTGCTCGCCCAGGTCTGCTACTACGTGGCCACCTGGCTGCGCGTCACCGAGGAAGGGGCCGACGCCTCGTCCAAGGTCAGCGTCGTCGTGCCCTCCGGCAACTTCGGCAACGTGTGCGCCGCCCACATCGCCCGCCAGATGGGCGTGCCGCTGGGCACCCTCGTCGTCGCCACGAACGAGAACGACGTCCTCGACGAGTTCTTCCGCACCGGCGTCTACCGCCCCGCTCCTCCGCGGACACGCTGGCCACCTCAGCCCGTCCATGGACATCTCCAAGGCCTCGAACTTCGAGCGCTTCATCTTCGACCTCATGGGACGCGACGGCGACGCCACCCGCGCCCTGTTCGATGAGGCCCTGACCCGCGACGGCTACTTCGACCTGTCCGGCACGCCCGAGTTCGCCGCCCTGCGCGACACCTACGGCTTTATCTCGGGCACCTCCACGCACGCTGACCGCCTCGCCGAGATCGCGCGCACGGAAAAGGAAAGCGGCTACCTCCTCGACCCGCACACGGCCGACGGCGTCCACGTCGCCCGCGCGGTGCGCCCGCAGATCGAGGGCCCGCTCGTCGTCATGGAGACCGCGCTGCCCGTCAAGTTCGCCGACACCATCCTCGAGGCCACCGGCCACCTCCCGCCCGTGCCCGAGCGCTTCGAAGGCATCGAAGGCCGCGAAGAGCGCGTCACGGCGCTGGCCAACTCCGCCGAGGACCTCAAGGCCCTCATCCGCGAACGCGTGCGCCCCGGCACCTGAGCTTTCTTTCGCTCGACGAGGCCCGAGCCCCCACCCGCGAAGCCGCACCGTTTCGCCTGACGGGGCCCGGGCCTCGTTACATACTCCCGGGGAGCGCCCGTGTCCTCCGCCCCCTCTCCTCGCCAGGTAGGATTGATGCCATGCTGCACCTGTACGACTCCAAGAGCGCCCGCATCCAGCCCCTCAATCCGGTCACCCCCGGAAAGGTCGGCATCTACCTGTGCGGCGCCACCGTCCAGGGATCCCCGCACGTCGGCCACCTGCGCGCCGCCGTCTCCTTCGACACTCTGATCCGCTGGCTGCGCCGCAGCGGATACGAGGTCACCTACGTCCGCAACGTCACCGACATCGACGACAAGATCCTCACCAAGTCCGCCGAGGCCGGCTGGGACTGGTGGTCCTGGGCCTACCGCTTCGAGCGCGAGTTCACGCAGGCGTACGAGACCCTCGGCGTCGAGGCCCCCACCTACGAGCCGCGCGCCACCGGCCACATCCCCGAGCAGCTCGACCTCGTCCAGCGCCTCATCGACGCCGGCCACGCTTACTCGGATGGGCGCGGCAACGTCTACTTCGACGTGCACTCCCAGGCCGACTACGGCTCCCTCACCCGCCAGCACCTGGCCGACATGCGCACCACCGAGGACGACGCCCAGATCGACGAGGCCGTGGAGGCCGGCAAGCGCGACCCCCGCGACTTCGCCCTCTGGAAGGCCAGTAAGCCGTCTGAGCCGGCCACGGCCTCGTGGGACAGCCCCTGGGGACGCGGCCGCCCCGGCTGGCACCTTGAGTGCTCCGCCATGTCGCGTCGCTACCTCGGCGACGAATTCGACATCCACGGCGGCGGCATCGACCTGCGCTTCCCGCACCACGAGAACGAGCAGGCCCAGTCCCACGGTGCCGGCTGGCCCTTCGCGCGCCTGTGGGTCCACAACGCGTGGGTGACCACCAAAGGGCGAGAAGATGTCCAAGTCCCTGGGCAACGTCCTCTCCATCGGCGCGCTCACCGAGGAGTACCCGGCCGTCGCCGTGCGCTGGGCCCTGTCCACGGTCCACCACCGCTCCGCCATCGAATGGGGCCCCGAGACCCTGCCCACCGCGCACGCCGCCTGGGAGAAGTTCTCCACCTTCGTGGCCCGATCGATCGAGGCCGCCGGGGAAGCTGACGCCTCCGAGATCGCGCTTGCGCCTGCCGACCTGCCCGAGGCCTTCGTCGCCGCCATGGACGACGACCTCAACGTCGCTGGCGCGCTCGCGGTCCTGCACGAGCACCTCAAGGCCGGCAATGCCGCGCTTGCTTCCGGTGATGTGTCCGCCGTGTACCGCGAGCAGGTCCTGGTCCGCTCCATGCTGGACGTGCTGGGCCTCGATCCCGCCTCCGAGCAGTGGCGCGGACAGGCCGGCATCGGCGCGGGCGCATCCGGCGCGGCTGCGGCGGAGTACTCGGCGTTGGACGCGCTGGTCCAGGCCATTCTGTCTGAACGCGCATCTGCGCGCGCCGCCAAGGATTGGGCGCGCGCCGACGAGCTGCGCGACCGCCTGGCCGCCGCCGGCGTCACCGTCGCGGACGGCCGCGACGGCGCCACCTGGAGCGTTGGCTGATTGCTGAATGCTGACTGCGGAGGGGGCTGCTGGCTGATTAGCTGGCGACTCTTCCTGTTGTTGCTTGTGGCTCCGCTGGTGTTCCGGGTGCCGTGTGGTGTGTTGGTGGCCGGGCTGCTCGATGTGCCCGTGGGCGGCGCCCCGCCCGCTCGCCGTCCGCGCCGCGAGTTGCTGCTTGTTGCCCCGACAGATCTCCGGCCGCCGCGTGGCCTGCCCGCCCGCTCGCCGTCCGCGCTGCGAGCTTCGCTCGGCGCGTCGGCTCGAAGCCCGGCCAGGCCCCGCAGGCCCCGCGGCGGCCTCCAATCGGTCGGGGTGTCTGTGTGTTGCCTGGCCAGGCCCCGCCGCCCACGGGCACCGCAGACTGGCACCTCCGGCGCCCTCCGCACCAGTGGAGCCGGGGCGCTGCTTGTACCTCAGTTCTGGCCGTTAACCAGCAACTTCGCACGTAATTCATCTATGACTCATTGAAACATTGAATTTGCGTTGTTGGAATTGCAACGTTTTTCGGGCATCTCGAAAAATGACCAGGATAAATTACGTGCGAGAAATTTGGCTGGCGGAGGTGTTGTCGCTGCCCACGGGCGCTGCGTGTGGGTGCTGCAGGTGAGGTGGCGCGGTGGTTTGAAACCGCCATCGCCTTTGCTCGCTGGTATCTGTTTGGGATTGAAACCGTCGTCGCCTTTGCGGGTGAGAAATGGGCGTTTTTGGTGCATTTTTCGGGTGCAGAGGTGTCGTTGGTTTCAACGGTGCCGTGTCGGGGGTGAGCAGTGGTGTTGTTGGTTTCATCGTCGCCATGTTTCTGCGTGCTGTGCGCGAAATTTGTCGAACCGTGGGCCTGGTGGCTGGACCCTTCTGCTGGCAGCATTACACCACTGATGGGCAGCATTAACCCGCATAGTGTTTTTGCATGTGCGCAGGTGCGATGAGGCAATGCGCGCGTGAGAAGCAGTTCGGTCGAGCCCCTTCCGGTGCCCTCCGCAGTGCGGGCCGCCAGGCAACCACGTTTTGGCTTGTTGTTTAGGAGTGTTGCACTACTTGGGGAGAGAGGGTGTCAGTCCGTTTGTGTACGGGGACTGATTTACAAGTATGCGGTGAACCTGTCGGGGTAGGCCACGGATAGCTGATTGATTGCCTGCTTCCAGTTGCTGGTCTTGCTGCCTTCGACAAGTCGCTTGGCTGAAGCAGAAGCCTTGGCGCCTTCTTTAGCGCGGCGGGCAGCACGACGGTCCTCGATGTTACAGATCATCAACCACAGCGTCTTCACTGCCGCTGAATCCGATGGGAACTGAACGCGGTTTCGTGTTGCTTTCCGAAGCTCGCTGTTCATCGATTCGATGGAATTCGTAGTGTAGATCACCTTCCTTGCCGCTGGCGGGAACTGCAGGAACGGAATGAACCTGTCCCACGCGTCACGCCAGACTTTCACTGATTGCGGATACTTCTGGCCAAGCTCGCTGGCCTCAAACTCATCGAGTGCACTTCGAGCTTCATCCTCGTTGACAGCGGTATAGATGCCTCGTAGATGCTTCGAGACCTCTTTCCGGTCGCCGTAGGCTACCCACCTGTTAGCGGCACGAATCAGATGCACCACGCAGGTTTGGACCATGGAGTTCGGCCAGGTTGCCTGGATTGCTTCGGGAAAGCCTTTCAGTCCGTCACAGCAGACAATAAAGACATCGTTGACACCGCGGTTGGCGATTTCGGCGCACACCTGCGACCAGAATGCTGCACCTTCATTGGTAGCTACCCACAAGCCCAAGATGTGCTTGATGCCTTCCATGTCCACACCGACAGCCATGTAGACCGCCTTGTTGACGACGCGTCCGTTGTCACGGATTTTTACACGTAGGGCATCAAGGAAGATGACTGGATAAAACTCGTCGAGTTGCCTGGTCTGCCAGGCGGTGACTTCCTCTAAGACCGCATCGGTGACCGCGCTAATGGTGTCTGGCGACAAGTTCACGCCGATGGTGGTAGCCAGATGATGTTCGATGTCACGCACGGTCATTCCGCCCGCATACAAACTAATGATCATGTCATCGAGGTCGGTAAGTCTGCGGCTGCCCTTGGGGACCATGCGCGGCATATAGGTGCCTGCTCGATCGCGAGGGACACTGATATCAACTGGTCCGTATGCAGAGTCCACGGTTTTGGGATAAGAGCCGTTACGACTGTTGGCTTGGCCGGCAGCTTCCTTAGCAGCCCGGTCGCCATTGACGTAGCCCAGGTGTGCATCCATTTCCGCGTTGAGCCCACTGTTAATCGTGGCCTGCAGCAAGCCACGCACCAGCTCGTTGGCGTCGGCGGTTGATTCACCCAGCTCCTGGATCAGCTTGGCGGTTTCCGGGTTCTCCATCAGCCGGCGGCTGATATCGGCGACGCGCTCAGCGTCACTATGCTTCTTCGGGGACACAACAGTCATTGTTGCGCACTCTCCTTCGTGATTGAGGATTGAACCTCATACACAAAGCTTCCGACACCCTCTGGGGAGGCACTGCACTGGCTAGTTGCTAGTGCATTGCTGCGCTATCTAGTGCATTGCTTCCTTCACCAGCGCAGTCCCGCTCATGCTAGTTGCGTACGCGGATAGGTTGTTACTTCACGGATAGGTTATGAGCATTCGGATAGCTTATTAACCTATCCGGATGCCGTTAACCTATCCGCATCGACGTAACCTATCCGCATCGTCACAACCTATCCAGATCGACGGTTCTATCCGGTTTGCCGATGCATGCTGCCACCCACAGGCCCACGGACAGGCTCTTCGGCCCCTTATGACCCCACATTGTGTGGTGTCCGTGGGGGTTTTGCAGTATTAGAGGCTGGCTGTCGGCGTGTCGACGGCGTGTCACACCCCTAATGATGCCAATCCCCCCCGTTTGGTGGCCGACTGGCACGGATGAGTGGACTGTGAGGCCCTCGTGTAGTGCAATTCCCCCCGATTGGCGGTGGTGAGGCCGCGATGTGAGGCGGTGTGGTGCCCAAAGTGCAGACCACCTCGGTGAAAAATGCTGAAAACGGGCTGTTGTGGGCGAGGTGGTCTGCGTTTTGGGCACAAGTGTGTCTCGCGGGGTGTGTCGTTTTCGCACGGACTCCTTAGCATGCGCATTAACCCTTTGATGCGCACGTAAACCCCTCAACATGCACCTGGGCGACGCTGCCCACGTGCAGGTCATCGGGCCCGCGTGCGGATGAGAGGGCCCACGTGCATGTCATCGGGTTAACCTGCAGGGCCAGCCACGATGCGAGCCGAGGCCGTACGCTGATAACCAGACGATGCCCCGAGGCATCGCCATAGATGGGGAGGAACGCATGGAGTACGTGGCGCTGCTGCGCGGCATCAACGTCGGCGGCAACAACAAGGTCGTCATGAGCGAGCTGCGCGAACAGATCGAAGCCGCGGGCTTCGGACACGTGCGCACTTACATCAACAGCGGCAACCTCCTCTTCGAGGCCGAGGCCCCGCGCGAGGACGTGGCCCAGAGGGTCGAGGATCTCCTGGCGAGCCGCTACGACTTCCCGATCCGGCTTGCCCTCCTGACGGCGCAGGACTACCTCGCCCAGCTTGATGAACTGCCCGACTGGTGGCACGGCGAGGTCGCCCGCCGCGACGCGCTCTTCTACACGCGAGGCCTGGACCGCGACCACGTGCGCGAGCGGATCGAGGCGATGGAACTGGGTGACGAGGCCGTGCACTTCGGCGAGCACGCCGTATTCTGGGGCAAATTCGACGAAAAGAGCTTCCTGAAGACCGCGTATCACAAGCGTCTGCTGCGCGAGGACTTCTACCGCCAGGTGACGATCCGCTCCGGTTCGACGGTCGAGAAGATCGCGGCCATGGTGTCGCAGGACTGAGACTCACCCTGCCCAATCGTGATTTTGGCCCCCGCGCGCGCCCCTGCGGCCCCGATGCGGCCCGAAACCCGTACGCTTGTGTCAGTTCACGAGAAAACGAGGAGACACCATGGCCTCACACAGCGGGCGCCCCGGCGCCATCCGTAAGAAGGGCACCAAGAAGGGCGCGCAGGTCGGCACCGGCGGCCACTCTCTCGCCGCCGCCTCGAAGGCAAGGGCCCGACCCCCAAGGCCGAGGATCGCACCTACCACCCCGCCCACAAGCGCAAGGTGAAGCGCGAGGCTCGCGAGGCCCAGGAGGCCGCGATCGCGCGCGCCCGCGCGAGGTCCTCGATCCGCATCAAGCCCGGCCACGAGCTGATCGCCGGCCGTAACCCTGTCGCCGAGGCCGCCCGCGCCTCGGTCCCGATTGAGCGCGTCTTCGTCCTCGACAATGTGAAGGATGATCGCGTGGAGGAGGTCGTGCGCCTCGCCTCCGCCATGGGTGCGCCCGTGTACGAGGTCACCCGCCGCGACCTGGATGTCGCGACCGACGGTGCTGTCCACCAGGGCGTCGCCATCGAGGTGCGCGGCTACGAGTACGCCGACGCCTCGGACCTGATCGCGGGTTCCCTGCAGCAGCTGGGCCACCCCCTCCTCGTCGCCCTTGACCAGGTGACGGACCCCCACAACCTGGGCGCGGTTCTGCGCAGCGCGGGCGCGTTCGGCGCGGACGGCGTTATCATCCCCGAGCGCCGCAGCGCGGGCGTCAACACGACCGCGTGGAAGGTGTCGGCCGGCGCGGCCGCCCGCGTGCCCGTGGCTCGTGCGACGAACCTCGTGCGCGCCCTCGAAGAGGCCAAGCAGGCTGGCTACTTCGTGGTCGGCCTGGACGGCGGCGGCGACGCGCCCCTGCGCGGCCTGTCGCTGGCGGATGGACCCCTCGTCGTCGTGACCGGTGCCGAGGGCGCGGGCCTGTCCCGCCTCGTGCGCGAGACCTGCGACCAGATCGTGTCGATCCCGATCGCCTCGACCGTCGAGTCCCTCAACGCGGCCGTCGCCACGGGCATCGCCCTGTACGAGGTCGCCTCCCTGCGCGCGCAGAGCTGAGCCTTCTGAACTGTCTGTCGTCTCGCCGCAGGCGCGTTAGCGTCCGCGGCGAGACTGCTTTTGTTGCTAGATGGATGACGAGGATGTCTGCGTACTCGCCGCCTGGCGCATTGCGGCGAGGGCGTCTGCCTTGAGGATGCTGTCGTCGGGGAGGTCCTTCTGGGTGACGTAGTGCGGAACATCGAGCAGGATTTTCTGTTCGGTGAGCTTACGTTCGACCCATTGGAAAGCCTCGTCGATCTGGTCGTCAGAACCCAAGGATCGCTTCGGCGAATCATCGCTGAGGAAACACCACAGCTGCGCAGCCTCCTTCTCCTGATTGGGGAGCGCGCGGGCTGCGACCACGATGCGGCATTTGCCGGGTTTCGGTAGGCGTTCCTTGCGCCAGGTTTTGGATGCGAAGCCCGACACGAATCCACCGACCTTGTTTGCGGCGCTGGCAGCCCCCACGTACGCGGCGCTGCCGACGAGGCTGACGACCTCGCCGACTGTCCCGGTTGCCTCGACGACTGTGTCGACGACCTCACCAGCAACCTCGCCGACTGTGTCCACGACCCCGCCCGCGGCTTCTCGAGCGGCGCTACCGACCGAACCAGCAACCTCGCCAACCGTGTCGGTGACCGAGCGTAGAGACTCGGCAACGGTCATCTGGTAGGCGAAGTGGAACCCCATTCCGACGGTGCGGAAGGGCATCATCACTTCATCGAACTCGAGGCGCCGTGTCTTTTTCTCAGTGCTCGAGGCATCGACCGTGATCTCCGTGCCCACCCAGCCGCGGCGCGCGAACTGCTGAGGCATGCCGTGCGTTTGCTCGCGCACGCCAATCGTCACCCACAGGTCGAGGCACCGGGCGACTGCGTCTTCGGGCGTGCCCGTTACCGTGTACACCCCGAGAGGTGGGCGACGAAAGAGGTTCCCGGTCCATGAAGCCGGGGGAGTCGTTGTCATCTTCATGTGCGGTTCTACTTTCATTCGTTCACGTCTGCGGTCCGCCGTATTGTGCGGGTGTCGTGGATCGTGAAGAGGTATTTTCTGCGGGAGTTCGCGAGTCTACGTTATCTGAGAAACGGCGGGGTTTGCGGCCGTACTTCTTTTTGGCGGCTTGGCGAATTGCCAGCACGTTGTTGAACGAAAAGAAGTGTGCCTTAGGTATGTCGGCGCCAAAGATGAATTCGGGTGCCGCCAGCAGTAGCCCCCGAAGCTGAAGTACTTGAGCCAGGTCTTGGAGGCATTGGCCGATAAATTGTTCGGTGTGGGGCGTGTCCCGGTGGCCCACGCGGGTGTCGAAGCACCATAGCTCGGATGCGGGATGGTCTGTCACCGTGCAGGAGCGGGGCGCGATCATGATGCACGAGGTCTGTCGGCGTGCGCTTCGCCCGGGATGGGCAGATGCAGAGGGGGGACAGGTCGCTGCGTGCAATCGCGTCGATGGGTACGGCGGCCAGCATGCGCCACGTGTCAGCACCGTCGGCGATTTCGGTGCCAACCCACCCGTTGTATGCGAGCTGTTCGGGTACGCCGGGCGTTTCCTCCAGCGTGCTCCTCCACCTCGATGCCCAGTATTCGACGCAGCATGCGACCGCCTGGTTCTGGTCGGTCGCGACAAGCGCGCGCATGTACCTGCGGCGATTGAAAAGCCGGCGCAGCGAGAAACCGGGGGTCATGACCGCTCCTTCGACGGGAGGAACTTGGTGACGGGATCGAGGAAGCTGCCCCGCATCTGGGAGATGTTGGCGGGGGAGAGGGGGGTGGTCCTCGGGCAGCTCCTCACCATCGACGAGGCGCGGGGGAGCCAGGAGGACGCCCTGCTGGTGCAGGGCCGTGTGCAGGTACTCGAAGACGCGGGCGAACGGATCCTTGCCGGGGCGGGCGCGTTGAATCGCCGTATCCCAGGGAAGCATCACAGTTCGGTGCAGGCCGGCTCGGCGTCGGGCAGCGGGTGAGCCGCGATGATGATCGTCGTCTTGTTGAGGTGACGCAGCTGCGCGCGCACTGCCTTCGACGTCAGGTAGACGACGAGGCCTCCCAGCAGCCAGCTGGGAGGAACATCCGAGAGATCATCGGGAAAAAGTCGGAGCGCGACCGCTTTCGGTTCTCGACCTGCCCGGGCATGACCGTGACCTCGGTGCCCGACCAGCCGATGTCCGCGAAACGCTTGCACATCGTGGTCGACTCGCGCTTGATGCCGATGGAACGCCAGAACTGTGCGTAGCGCGCGACGGCCTCCGCCGGCGGACACGACACGGTGTACACCGTCATGGGGCGCCTCTTCAGGAGCGAGTCCAGCGGTAGGCGCGGGGGAGTGATATCCATCAGCACTCCTGGGATTGGGGTAACGAAGCCAGGTTATCAGTGCAAGGGGTGTCTGCTGAAACACACAGACGAACGAAAACGATACGATGAGGCCATGAGCGTCCTGGGAACCGTCATCGTTGGCATCGTCATCCTTATCGGAAGTGATCGGCGCGGTCGTGCAGATCTGGCCCTCCGCGCCGGTCGTCGGGGGTGCGATTCTCGTGTGGGCGTGGATGACGGGCACGCGCGCCACGTGGATCATTTTTGCCATCGTGGCGCTCGTCCTGATCCTCGGAACGGTCCTCAAGTACGTGATCCCGGCCCGCGGCATGAACAAGGCGGGAATCCCCCAATCCACGCTCGTGTGGGGTGCCGTCGGCGGTGTCGTCGGATGGTTCATCGGCCTGCCCCTCGGCCTCGTCCTGGGCATGGTCGTCGCCATCTTCGGTGTCGAATACCTGCGCAGCCGCGACACTGCGAGCGCCTGGACGGCCACCCTTCACGCCCTCAAGGCCTTCGGATGGACGATCGCCATCGAGCTGATCGCCGCGCTGACGAGCGCCACCGCGTGGGGCGTGGGCGTCGCCCTGGTCGCCGCAGGAAACTGACGCGATCAGCCGGTGCCCCGGCCTCGTCGTTCCTCCGGTAGGATGGGTCTGTTGCGCGCGCCCGCGTAACAGACCCAACTAAACGGAGATACTCATGCCCGCCGTCATCGTGCTCGGCGCCCAGTGGGGCGACGAAGGCAAAGGCAAGGCCACTGACCAGCTCGGCCAGCACACCGACCTCGTCGTGAAGTTCAACGGAGGAAACAACGCCGGACACACCGTCGTTATTGACGGCGAAAAGTACGCGCTGCACCTCCTGCCCGCCGGAATCCTCTCCGAAGGCGTCACCCCCATCATCGGCAACGGTGTCGTTGTCGACCTGGACGTGCTCTTCGAGGAGCTCGCGGAAATCTCCGAGCGCGGCGTCGACTGCTCGCGCCTGCGCATCTCCTCCAACGCGCACATCATCCCGCCCTACAACCGCCTCATGGACCAGGCGAACGAGCGTGCGCGCGGCAACAACCTCATCGGCACGACGGGTCGAGGCATCGGCCCCACCTACGCCGACAAGATGAACCGTATCGGCCTGCGCATCCAGGACATCTTCCACCCCGAGGAGCTGCGCGCCAAGGTCGAGGCCGCCCTGGCCCCCAAGAACACCATTTTCGAGGCCGTGGGCATTCCCACCCTCGACCCCGCCGAGGTGTCGGATCACCTGCTGTCCTTCGCGGACCGCATCAAGCCGATGATGTGCGACGTGTCCCTCGTCGTTAACGACGCGCTGGACCGCGGCGACACCGTCCTCTTCGAGGGCGGCCAGGCCACGATGCTCGACATCGACCATGGCACCTACCCCTTCGTGACCTCCTCGAACCCGACCGCGGGCGGCGCGCTCACCGGCGCCGGCGTCGGCCCGACCCGCATCGACCGTGTCGTCGGCGTCGCCAAGGCGTACACGACGCGCGTCGGCGAGGGCCCGTTCCCCACGGAGCTGGACGACGAGGTCGGCGAGGCTCTGCGCACCAAGGGCGGCGAGTTCGGCGTGACCACCGGTCGCCCGCGCCGCACCGGCTGGTTCGATGCCGTCGTCATGCGCTACGCGACGCGCATCAACGGCCTGACTGACATCTGCCTGACCAAGCTCGACGTGCTCTCCGGCTACGAGACGATCCCCGTGTGTGTCGCCTACGAGGTCGACGGAGTGCGTACCGAGGAAATGCCCCTCGACCAGGCCGGCTTCGAGGCCGCCGTGCCCGTGTACGAGCAGCTGCCCGGCTGGAGCGAGGACATATCGCAGTGCCGTTCCTTCGACGAGCTGCCCCAGGCCGCCCAGGACTACATCAAGCGCCTGGAAGAGCTGTCGCGCTGCCGTATCCAGTCCATCGGCGTGGGCCCGGGCCGCGAGGCCACGATCGTGCGCTACCCGCTCATGTGACGGTTCACTGAGACGCTAGTGGGGGCCGGTGCTGCGACGCAGTACCGGCCCCCACTCGTTTCACGCGCCACCGTCGGCGCGCATGTACGACAAAGCACGCCGAACCGAATGCGCCTGTCGGCGCGAAGGCCGCTCGTAGCGGCAGAGTTTGGAGCCCGGGGCATACCGGTCCGGCGTGCCCCACAACTGTACGACCGCTCAACGCCGGCTCGCATCCCGTGGCGGCGTGCATCAACCCACACGGGGCGTGCGCCACAGCGCCTCTCATCGCCGAGGCCGTGGCAGCGTGCAGCGGGACCGACGCCGTGCCCCGTGCCCGAGAGAGCCGACCCGCGAGAAGCGGCCCCTGCCTCGTGAGGCGCGCACATGTGGGACCATGGAAGCGTGATGACATTGACCCCGCCCACGCGGCGCCGCACCGGATCAGGCCGCGGACGTCGCCGCGACACCCTGGCCACCCGGCACGTGCCCACGATCATCGGTATTCTCACCGTCTCCGTGCTGGCCGCGGCCACGATCGTCGCGTGGTGGCTGCCCGGGTCTCGCTGGAGCGTCGGTCCCGTCGTCGCGGTCGCTTCCCTCCTGCTGGCTATCGGCTGGCCGACGTTGGCCCGCCTGCACATGCCGTGGCTCGCCCAGGCCGTTCTCGCCCTGGGTGGCGCCCTGACCCCGATGGGCGTCGCCTACTGGAAGAACCTCGACATCGCCGTGCCGCTTACGGGCATTACGCTGGTCGCGCTGGTCGCGGCGACGATCCTGGACGCGCCAGCGCCGCGCGACCACTCCGTGGGGCGCACGAGCGAGCACTGGGGTTCCACGGCGCTGAGCGCGGCCCTCGCCTCGTCGGTCACCTGCCTCCTGATCGTCACCTCCGGCTCCATGTGGGTCTCCCTGACCGTCCATGAGCGCTGGTCGGGCATTGTGCCCATGGCGGCCCTGATCGCCGTCATCGGCGCGGCCTCGGCGCGCTTCGGGCGCAGCGCGAAGGCCGGCGTTGCCTTCGCGATGATCTCCGGCCTCGTCGCGGGCCTCGTGGTCGCCTCGATCGCATGGTTCCTCGGGCAGACCTCGGACCTGCTGCCCGTCGTCTTCCCCTTCATCGCTAAGCGTTTCGGCGAATTCGCCGCCTTCCTGACCCTGGGCGGCGTCACCGGCTTCGGCGTCGGCTTTGCCGTCTCCGTCGTCGACGCGCTGCTGGGCGAGCGCGCGTCCTCCGCCGAGCTCGCCAACATCCTGGGCCGCGGAGCCGCGAAGTTCCTCGTCGCCGCCCTGCCCGTCTACGCGATGATCCGCATCGGCGGCATCTGAGACCCCGCGACGGCCGGGCGAGCGCGTGGCCGGCCCCGGCCTCGTCCCTATTTCGCTGCCAGCTGCGCGCGCCCCTGCTCGCGCGCCCACGTCCACCCGAGGCGTTAGGCTGGAGCCATGATGGTGATACCTGCTGACCTGCCCGCACTCGTCGCTTCAGTCGCGTGGATGCTTGGAACATGGGAGGGCTGGGGCATGTACGCCGCCCCCGCAGCCTCCGGCCGGGAAGAACCCGCCGAGGATTCGCCCGTCATCGAGGAGATCCGCGGCGACGTCGTCGGCGAGCAGATGCGCCTGGTGACCCGCGTGTATGCGGGCGAGGCCTCGACCCCGATCGACCCCACGTGGGACGCGGCGAAGGGCCTGTCCGCAATCAAGAAGGGCGACCTGATCAGCGAAGAGACCGTGTACGTCTCCGTTGCCCCCTCCGACGCGCCGCTGCCCCCGCCCGGCCAGTACAACCCCCGCGAATTCACGGCGACCTCCGCATCCACCGAGGGCCACAGCGCTGTGTGGGACGGCGTGAGCGTCGGCCCGCGCGTGCAGATGGTCTCCGACGCGATCGCGCTCGGCGTGGGCGCGACCCGCGTGACGCACCTGGGCCGCATGTTCGGCCTGGTCGCGGGCGAGCTCATGTGGACGCAGGAGCGCACGCTCGACGGCGAGGATGAGGCCGACGTCGAAATCTCCGGCCGACTGCACCGCACCGAGCAGGCCTCCACGGAATCCGGCGAGGTCATCGAAGGCATCGACGATTCCCAGGATGGTTTCCTTGTCTGAGTCCGCGCCCGATTCCGAGTTCGTCGACGAGGCCGTGGCCTCCTTCGGCGCGACCGCGCACTTCGGGGATCCGTCGGGGGGAGCAGTGGGCCCTCGAGGGCGGCCGTGCGCTGGTGCGCCGCCCGGACCTGGCCGTGATCTCCGTGTCGGGGGCCGATCGGCTGACATGGCTGACGTCGCTGGCCTCCCAGATCGTCACCGACCTCGTACCCGGCGCGAGCCGCGAGCTGCTGATCCTCTCGCCCGAGGGGCGCGTCGAGCACTGGGCGGGCGCGAGCGACGACGGGACCGCGCTGCACCTGATCGTGGAGCGCTCGGACGTGTCGGGGTTCGTCGCGTTCCTGGACTCGATGCGTTTCGCGCTGCGCGTCGCGGTTGCTGAGCGGGACCTCGTCGTGTTTCCTCGGTGCGCGCGGGCGCGAATACGCCCGCGTCCGTGGCCGGCCTGCCCGGACACCTGTGGACCTGGGAGGACCCGTGGCCCGGCGTCGTGGAGGGCGGGGCCGCCTACTTCCAGGGCGAGCGCCACCCCGGCGCGCGCACCCCGATGATGTTTCACGCTGTTTCACGCGATGCTGCGGACGAGTTCGAGGCCGCGTGGCTGTCCGCTTGCCCCGAGGCCGGCTCGCGCCGCCGCGCCGGGTACCTGGCGTGGGAGGCCATGCGCATCGCCGCGTGGAAGCCGCGCCTGGGCCGCGAAACAGACGCGCGCGCGATCCCGCCCGAGGTGGACTGGCTGCGCAGCGCCGTCCACACGACGAAGGGCTGCTACCGCGGGCAGGAAACCATCGCCCGCGTCCTGAACCTGGGGCGGCCCCCGCGCCGCCTCACCTACCTGCAGCTGGACGGCTCTCGCGGCGATCTGCCCGCGCCCGGCACGCCCATCGAAGTGGGCGGGCGTCAGGTCGGCGTCGTCACCTCCTCGGCCCGCCACGCGGACGAGGGGCCGATCGCTCTCGCGCTGATCGCCCGCGCCGTGCCCGTGACGACCGTCTTCGATATTGACGGCGTCGCCGCCGCCCAGGAGGAGATCGTGCCCGTGCACGGCAAGTCCTCCGTGTCCCCGCAGACCCGCCCGGGCGCCGACCTCTCGCGTGAGGCCGGCCAGCGCGGCGGTTCCACGGGCTTCGGCGGCCTCGGCTCCGCCCTGGGGGCGCGCTGATGCGCGCCGTCATCCAGCGCGCCACCTCGGGCGAGGTCCGCGTCGACGGTGCCGTCGTCGGACGTCTCGCTATTCCTGATGATTCTGCTGGTTCTGCCGGTGGCATCGAGGCGGGGGAGGGTGCCGGTGGAGTGCGCCAGGGCCTCGTCGTCCTCCTGGGCGTTCAGCGTGGCGATGGTCCCGAGCAGGTGGCCACGGTCGCCCGCAAGATCGCCGAGTTGCGCATCCTGGATGACGAGCGTTCCGCGGTGGATATGGGTGCGCCGATCCTCGTGATCTCGCAGTTCACCCTGTACGGGGACACTCGCAAGGGGCGCCGACCCTCGTGGGTTCATGCCGCGCCCGGTGACGAGGCTGAGCCCCTCGTCGACGCGGTCGTGGCCGACCTGCGCGGCCGGGGCCTGCACGTGGAAACCGGCCAGTTCGGGGCGATGATGGAGGTCTCGCTGGTCAACGACGGCCCGTTCACGGTCCTCGTCGAGGCATAGTATCGCGGGTTCTGTCGCGACTGTGCTTGTTTCGGGTGAGAAGTTCGTGCAGAACCATGCTCGGGCTTGTTACCGATGGGGTGTTACACCGGATCGGTAAGGTTCAACCCCTTGTGATCGGGTGGAATGTTCCCGATCAGGTTGAATGCACCTGGATGCCGCGTTTGGACTTGTTCCTAAGCAGTGTTACACCACTTAGGGGGTATTACACCGGCTGGGAAGTGGTGTAATGCTCCCTAACTGGTGTAATGCTCCCTAACTGGTGCAGTGCTTCTTCTGGGGCCGTCTCCTCGGGCTCTCAGCCTGGCTACATCGCGCCGTGTTCTCCAATCTCGCATGCAATTGCCCATGGCATCCTTTCATGCTTTCATGCATTGAAAAATGGTCATTGCAATTCCAACGTTTTCGGGAGTTATTTACATCTGACGCGGGGGAATTGCAGCATTAGCGGCTCGACACGCCGGCGACACGCCGTCGCGACGCTTCTAATGACGCCAAACCCCCCGCTGCGACCGCCGGACCTCAGCGGTCCCGCCCGGTGTCGGCCCCGCACTCGCCTGTTGCAGCCCCTGCATGCCCCGCCCCCGCCTCAGCGCCCCTGGTCCGTTGTCCCGTACCCCGGCCTCGTCCCTGCGCCCAGGGCGAAAGCGCGCGCACGGCGCGGGAGCTTTCCGTAGGCTGTAACCAGTCAACTGGGACGGGTGTGCGCCGAGCTCGGCGAAGTGCCCGTCCTGTGAAATGAGGAGAGGCATGTTCGAACGCTTTACCGACCGCGCTCGCCGGGTCGTCGTGCTCGCGCAGGACGAGGCTCGCGGTCTCAAGCACAACTACATCGGCACGGAGCACCTGCTGCTCGGCCTGATCTCCGAGGGCGAGGGCGTCGCCGCCAAGGCCCTGGAGACGATGGACATCAAGGGCGAGGCCGTCCGTGCCTCCGTCATCGAAATCATCGGCGAGGGTGAGAAGCCGGTCGAGGGCCACATCCCCTTCACCCCGCGCGCCAAGCGCGTCTTCGAGCTGAGCCTGCGCGAGGCCCTGCAGCTGGGCCACAACTACATCGGTACGGAGCACCTGCTGCTCGGCCTCCTCAAGGAGGGCGAGGGCGTGGCCGCCCAGGTCCTGACGAAGCAGGGTGCGGACCTGGCGCAGGTGCGCCAGACCGTCATTCAGATGCTCAGCGGCTACCAGCGCGGCGACGACGAGGGCCGCGAGTCCGTCGGCGCGGGCGTGGGCGGCTCGGGCGGTCCCGAGCGTTCCAACTCCGCGATCCTCGAGCAGTTCGGCCGCAACCTGACCCAGGCCGCGCGTGAGAACAAGCTGGACCCCGTCATCGGCCGCCGCGTCGAGATGGAGCGCGTCATGCAGGTCCTCTCGCGCCGCACGAAGAACAACCCGGTCCTGATCGGTGAGCCCGGCGTTGGTAAGACCGCGGTCGTCGAGGGCCTCGCCCAGGCGATCGTGCACGGCGACGTGCCCGAGACCATCAAGGACAAGCAGATCTACAGCCTCGACATGGGCTCGCTGGTCGCCGGCTCGCGCTACCGCGGTGACTTCGAGGAGCGCCTGAAGAAGGTCCTCAAGGAGATCCGCACGCGCGGCGACATCATCCTGTTCATTGACGAGATCCACACCCTCGTGGGTGCGGGTGCCGCTGAGGGTTCGATCGACGCCGCCCAGATGCTCAAGCCCATGCTGGCGCGCGGCGAGCTCCAGACGATCGGCGCCACCACGAACGACGAGTACCGCAAGTACATCGAGAAGGACGCGGCCCTCGAGCGCCGCTTCCAGCCGGTGAAGGTCGAGGCCCAGCGTCGACGAGACGGTCGAGATCCTCAGGGTCTGCGCGACCGCTACGAGGCGCACCACCGAGTCATCATCACGGACGCCGCGATCCAGGCTGCCGCCGAGCTGGCGGACCGCTACATCTCGGATCGTTTCCTCCCCGACAAGGCGATCGACCTGGTCGACGAGGCCGGTGCGCGCCTGCGCATCCGGCGCATGACCCGCGCCGCCGGAGCTGCGCGAACTGGACGAGAAGATCGCCGGGTGCGCCGCAACAAGGAGGCGGCCATCGACGATCAGGACTTCGAGAGGCCGCGTCGCTGCGCGACGAGTCGAAAGCTGGCTGAGCAGCGCAAGGCGAAGGAAGAGGCCTGGAAGGGCGGCGAGTCCGACGAGATCGCCGAGGTCGGGGATCAGGAGATCGCCGAGGTCCTGGCCATGTCGACCGGCATCCCGGTCGTGCGCCTCACCCAGACTGAGACCGCGAAGCTGCTCAAGATGGAAGACGAGCTGCACAAGCGCGTCATCGGCCAGGACGAGGCCGTCAAGGCTCTCGCCCAGTCGATCCGTCGTACGCGCTCGGGTCTGAAGGATCCGAACCGTCCCGGTGGCTCGTTCATCTTCGCCGGTCCGACCGGTGTGGGTAAGACCGAGCTGGCCAAGGCCCTCGCCGAGTTCCTCTTCGGCGACGAGGACGCTCTCATCCAGCTGGATATGTCCGAGTTCTCGGAGAAGCACACACGGCCTCGCGCCTCTTTGGCGCCCCTCCGGGCTACGTCGGCTACGACGAGGGTGGCCAGCTCACGGAGAAGGTCCGTCGCAAGCCGTTCTCGGTCGTCCTCTTTGACGAGGTCGAGAAGGCTCACCCGGACATCTTCAACTCGCTGCTCCAGATCCTGGAGGAGGGTCGCCTGACGGACTCGCAGGGTCGCAAGGTGGACTTCAAGAACACCGTTATCATCATGACGACGAACCTGGGTACCCGCGACATCAACAAGGGTGTCCTCACGGGCTTCCAGACCGCGGACAACTCGACGCACGACTACAGCCGTATGAAGTCGAAGGTTGCCGAGGAGCTTAAGCAGCACTTCCGTCCCGAGTTCCTCAACCGCGTCGATGACACGATTGTGTTCCCGCCGCTGACCAAGCCCGAGATCGCGCGCATCGTCGACCTGATGATCGCCAAGCTGGCCAAGCGTATGGAGGCTCAGGACATGCGCCTGCAGCTGACGGACGAGGCGCGCGAGCTGCTCGCGGACGTGGGCTTCGATCCGGTCCTGGGTGCGCGCCCGCTGCGTCGCGCGATCCAGCGCGAGATTGAGGATGCGCTGTCTGAGCGCATCCTGTTCGGAGAACTGCAACCCGGTCAGGTTGTCACCGTTGGCGTCACTGGAGAGGGTAAGGATCGCAGGTTCACCTTCAATGGAGAAGTGATTTACTCACCAGTTGTCTTTGGCTGACAAACCAGTCACTTTGAGAGGGTGGCCCTTCGCACAGCGATGGGCCACCCTCTAGTTGTCAAGTAATCACACATCTGATAGATTCTCGTTAACTATTAGCATGCGGTGTAGTCGTGCCGCACTATTTATTCGGGCACTCGGGACAATACGACGGCTGTTGTGGTTTACGCAGGAACCAAATCACGAATAACATTGACATCGGATGTCATGAATCGGATGATTCAACCAGTACGTCCGGCGTCGATCGAGACGGCTCGCCGGGTTCCCCGTAGAGAAGGCAGCAACTGATGCTTCAGATTGGACGTTTCCTGTGCCGCGGGCAGGGCGCGATGCTCGTCACGGGCCCCCTCGGTGCGGCGCTGGTTCCGCTCGACTTCGCTGACTCTGCGGCCGACGTGGTGTGGGGACGCGCCGACACTCAGGCGTGGTTGACGCACGTTCAGGTCGAAAAGGGCGACGCGCTCCTCCTGGACTGTGCGGGCGAGCAGCCCTACCTGACCGTGCTGGGTGACATCCAGCTGCGCATGCGAGCCGCCGGTCAGATCACCGAACAGGTGTGGACCGACCCGATCTGGGCGTGGCCCTTCAACCCCGGCGAATGGCAGACCTTCGAGGCCACCATCATCGACGGCGACGAGGTCACGTGGATGGTGCCCTCCGCCGACCGCGTCGAGGCAGGCGAGATCCGCATCGGCCGCGCGCTCGACGAGGTCGAGGCCCTCGCGTCGATGCCCGTCGATACCATGGACTTCCTCATCAACCCCGACATCCCGGACCACGAGCGCCGCGCCCGCCGCGAGGCCCGCGAGGAGCTGCCGGAGCCGACCGTGCGCACCGCCTCCGTGGACCTGGCCGCCGTCGAAGCCCAGTTCCTCGCTGCGACCAGCAACGGCCCCGTGTTGCTGAGCTCCGCTTCCCGCATCCCCAGCGAGGCCCCCGAGACCTCGGACGAGCAGGTCGAGGAAACGCCGAACGAGGAGGTGCCAGCGAAGGACGCCGAGCAGCCTTCGGGCGAGCTCTACGTCGTCGCCGACGCGGAGGAGCCGCTGGTCGACACCGCTGAGTCCGCTGAGCGTGCCGGTGGTTTCGGCGAGTCCGGTACCCCGGCCTCGTCCGAGTTTGTCGCTGAAGCTCCCGTCGCTGATCCTCCCGCCGCCCCCGAGGCCATGAGCGCCGAGGGCCTGGCCGGCCTGGGTGCCGAGACCGACACCGAGGCGACGATCCTGCGCCTGGCGCCCACGAACTCTGGCCCCGCCGCGCCCGTCGCGTTCCTGATCCACGGCGGCACCGTGCCCGTCGAGGTTTCCCGCGACGTCGTCATCGGACGCGACCCTGACGCTCGTGCGCTGACCGGCCGCCCCGTCGCGACCGTCCTGCGCGTGCCCAGCCCGCAGACCGAGATCTCCCGCTCGCACTGCGCCGTCATGATGACGACCCCCGGCTCCTGGGCCCTCATGGACCTGGGGAGTGTGAACGGCACCGTCCTGCGTCACGCCGACGGCTCGTTCCAGGACGTCACCCCCATGGTGACGATCGCCCTGAACGACGGCGACCTCATCGACGTGGGCGAGGGAACCACGATCGAGTTCCGCGTGCGCTGACACAGCTGATTGACGCCTGTGGGGTAGACCTGCCGGTCTGCCCCACAGGCGTTTGTATTAGCCTGGCGTGCGTCACTGCCTCCCCCTCGCCCGGGGTGAGGCGGCATGTTCCTCAATCAACGGAAGGTCAGTCCCGATGAGTCGTCGATCGTGGGGCATCCTCGTCCTCGTGTGCGTCGTTGCGTTGGTGGCGATCGCAGGTGTTGCCTACCAGAGCAACGCCGATAAGGCGTCGAAGATGCGGTGCGATACTACGCGGACGCGATCGCCGAAGGGCGCGTGGAGGATGCCCTCAAGGTCGAGGCGGGGGACAGCTTCGGGGAAGCGACGAAGAATGCGGATCATGCGGTTGATCTTCGTGGTGCCGTGGCGTCGGAACCCGTGTGGGTTAAAGAGATACGCGTGCACAATCAGCCCGATCTGCATGGACGTCAGGGAGTGGTCATCGAGTTCAAGGTCGGTGAGAACTCCGTTAACCGTGAAATCTACCTGGATCGCGTCAAGGAACCTCTGAAGAGTGTCGGCTATTGGCGCGTCGTCAGCAGCGCTGCGCGATCGGTGCGCGTCGATACGGAAGGGTAGGCAGGGATGTGACCATCGGTGGGGGTTTCCATTGGCCCCCTCGGGCAGACGGCCTCTGACGAGAACAAGGCGAACCAACTGCCCGCCAATTATCTGTGGTACCGCGCCGGACAAGAAGTCACGGTCTACGCATCCCCCGGCATCTACGATGTTACGGTCGACACTGCCTCCGAACATGTCCGCCTGACAGTGGATCAAGCGACCGCGAAAACGACCATGGATCTCGGTAAAGACGTCGAGAAGCATGGAATCAAGGCGGTAGCCAATACTGATGCCGTGTTGTGGCTCAAACACAATGCGGAGGGGTATCTGACCGAGTGCCTCCAGGGTGGCAATCCGGATCGAACGATCTGTCCCTCTGAACGGCTGTCGGGCGTTCAGCAGGTGAGCATTGGGTCGATGGCGGGAAGCTATCCCACGGGAATTCGCCTCTCGGATGTCGTTGTGCGTACCTCGAGTGAGGAACGCACTCTCCAACTGACGGGCGAGGTTGTCTTTGATCCCTCGAACGACCTCCACATGCTGCTCAAGCCGCTATAGGTTGGGGCGTTGACCGGCTGTTGAGTGGCCGCGCCTTTGAGTGGGAAGGCTGCGGCGTTGCGGCTGATCAGCTGGCTTTCTCATGTCGTGTACCTGGCGAGGGATGATCAGGGGGCTGCCCCGACCTCGTGTATGTAAGGACAATCATACTCGTGCGCGCCTTGAGGTGACCTAGGTCCCTTGATACGTGTATCCTTACCTCTGGTAGCGGCCCACTGATGGGCCGGACATTGCAAACACGGAAGTTGAGGACCACGATGGTCAAGTACGTATACGACTTCTCCGAGGGCGACAAGTCCATGAAGGACCTGCTCGGAGGAAAGGGAGCCAACCTTGCCGAAATGACGAAGCTCGGCCTGCCCGTTCCCCCCGGCTTCACGATCACCACCGAGGCATGCCGCGCATACCTCAAGGACTCCACGGTTCCCCGAGTCGCTTGCCACCGAGGTCACCGCCGCCCTGCGCGGCGTCGAAGACAAGATGGGCCGCCACCTGGGCGACCCCTCCGACCCGCTCCTCGTCTCCGTGCGAAGCGGCGCGAAGTTCTCCATGCCCGGCATGATGGAAACCGTCCTGAACATCGGCCTCAACGATAAGTCGGTCCTCGGCCTCGCAGCCGTTAGCGGTAACGAGCGCTTCGCGTGGGACTCCTACCGCCGCCTCATCCAGATGTTCGGCAAGACCGTCCTCGACATCGACGGCGACCTCTTCTCCGACGCCCTCGACAACCTCAAGGCCGAGCGCGGCGTCAAGGGCGACACCGAGCTGACCGCGGAAGACCTCAAGGGCCTCGTCGAGACGTTCAAGGGCATCGTCAAGGAACAGACTGGTAACGACTTCCCGCAGGACCCGCGCACCCAGATGGACATGGGCATCGAGGCCGTCTTCCGTTCCTGGAACACCGAGCGCGCCCGCATCTACCGCCGCCGTGAGCGCATCCCCCACGACCTGGGCACCGCCGTCAACATCTGCACCATGGTGTTCGGCAACATGGGCGAGAACTCCGGCACCGGCGTGTGCTTCACCCGTGACCCCTCCTCCGGCCACTCCGGCGTCTACGGTGACTACCTCGAGAACGCGCAGGGCGAGGACGTCGTCGCCGGTATCCGCAACACGCTGGCCCTGTCCGACCTTGAGCGCATCAACAAGCCCGTCTACGACGAGCTGCGCGCCATCATGCGCAAGCTCGAGACCCACTACCGCGACATGTGCGACATCGAGTTCACCATCGAGCGCGGCAAGCTGTGGATGCTCCAGACCCGCGTCGGCAAGCGCACCGCCGCCGCCGCGTTCCGCATCGCCACCCAGCTCCTGGGCGAAAAGCTCATCACCCGCGACGAGGCCCTGGGCCGCGTCACCGGCGACCAGCTCACCCAGCTGATGTTCCCGCAGTTCGACGCGAAGGCCGACAAGGAGCTCATCGCTCGCGGCATGGCCGCCTCCCCCCGGGTGCCGCCGTCGGCAAGATCGCCTTCAACAACGCCCAGGCCATCGAAGCCGCCAGCGAAGGCGTCAAGACAGTCCTCGTGCGCCGCGAGACCAACCCCGACGACCTGCCCGGCATGGTCGCCGCCGAGGGCGTCCTGACCGCCCGCGGTGGCAAGACCTCGCATGCCGCGGTCGTCGCCCGCGGCATGGGCAAGACCTGCGTGTGTGGTGCCGAGTCCCTCGTCATCGACGAAGCTGCCGGCACCGTCACCATCGGTGACCTCGTCCTGACCGCCGACGACACCATCGCCATCGACGGCCAGACCGGCGAAATCTTCCGCGGCGAGGTCCCCGTCACCGACTCGCCCGTCACCACCTACCTCGCCGAAGGCCTCGAGGCTGGCATCGCCGCCGCCGGCGAAAGACGAAGGCACCCGCGAGCTCGTCGAGGCCGTCGACAAGCTCCTGTCCCACGCCGACAAGGTCCGCCGCCTGCGCGTGCGCGCCAACGCCGACACCCCCCTCGACTCCAAGCGCGCTATCGAATTCGGTGCCGAGGGCATCGGCCTGTGCCGGACCGAGCACATGTTCCTGGGTGAGCGCCGCCCGCTCGTCGAGCGCGCGATCCTCTCTGCCCCCGAATCCGCCGAGCGTCAGGCCGCGTTCGACGAGCTCGAGAAGCTGCAGAAGCAGGACTTCCTGGAGATGCTTGAGGTCATGGACGGCAAGTCGATGACCGTGCGCCTCATCGACCCGCCGCTCCACGAGTTCATGCCCGCCCTCATCGAGCTCGAGACCAAGGTCGCCGTCGGCAAGGCTACCGGCACCCTCGACCCCGCCGACGAGGCCATGCTCGTCGAGGTTCGCCGTATGCACGAGCAGAACCCCATGCTGGGTCTGCGCGGCGTGCGCCTGGGCATCTACCTGCCCGGTCTGTTCGCCCTGCAGATGCGCGCCCTGTGCGAGGCGGCCGCCGAGCTCGTGGGCCGTGGCCTCGACCCGCGTCCCGAGATCATGGTTCCGCTCGTCGGCTCCGTGCGTGAGCTCCAGCTCGTGCGCGAAGAGGCCGAAGGCATCATCGCCTCCGTCGCCGCCTCCCGCGGCGTGGGCCTGTCTGGTGTCTCCATCGGCGCCATGATCGAGCTGCCGCGCGCCGCCATGACGGCCGAGGACCTCGCCGAGGGAAGCCGACTTCTTCTCCTTCGGCACCAACGACCTGACGCAGACCGTGTGGGGCTTCTCGCGTGACGACGTCGAGGGCGTGTTCTTCCCGCAGTACATCGAGGCCGGCATCTTCGGTGTCTCCCCCTTCGAGTCCATCGACGTCCACGGCGTGGGCACCCTGGTCTCCGAGGGCGTGCGCCGCGCCCGCTCCACCAAGCCGAACATCAAGCTCGGCGTGTGTGGCGAGCACGGTGGCGACCCGCTGTCGATCCACTTCTTCCATGGCGTGGGCCTGGACTACGTGTCCTGCTCCCCGTTCCGCGTCCCCGTCGCCCGCCTCGAGGCTGGCCGCGCCGCGGTGGAGGATCACGTGGACATGAGCGCCTGATCGCTGGCGGCGCCGTGCTGAGCGCCGCTGCGTGAGTGTGACGAGGCCGCGGCCGGGAAACCGGTTGCGGCCTCGTGTCGTTGTGGGTGCAGGCGGGCCGGGCTGCTTGATGCGCCCGTGGGCGGCGGCCCGCCCGCGGGTGCCGCGGCCTGGCCCTGTTGGCCAGGTGGCCCGGTGGTGTGAAACCCTTGTCGCCTTTGCTTGCTTGTGCCTGTGTGGGTTTGAAACCATCGTCGCCTTTGCGGGTGAGAAATGGGCGTTTTTGGTGCAGTTTTCGGGCGCAAAGGTGATGCGGGTTTCACAGGTCCCCTGTTGTGGGTGTGCAGTGGTGTTGTTGGTTTCAATGTCGCGATGTTTCTGCGTGCTGTGCGCGGTATTTGTCGCCCTGCTCGGCCTGATGTGGGTGCGGGCACGAAAAAGTTCGCCCTGCGTGCTCACAATGGCCAAAAGCTGGCGTTTGATGGCGCGCTGGGCAAGTATTTTCGCGGAAATGCGGCTGAAGAGGCTGTGCCGGGCGAGTTTGTTGTGCCGTGTACCTGGCAGCCGGGCCCGTCTAGTGGCTTCAATGCGCAGCTAAACCCCATTGGTGGCATGGTGGGCAGCCCGCCCAGGACACCACCTATCGGGTTAACGTGCGCATAGGCGGGCCCAGGCTGTCACCTGTCGGCTGAGATATAGCCGGTTGCGTTTGCGTTTGCGCGGTCGGCTGGCCGCAACGCATTACCTGTCGGGTGTGCGAGTACAGCAGTGCCCCGCCCGAACCCGGGCGGGGCGCTACCGCAAGCCACAATCAGGCACTCTGTGGCAGTGTTGGCGCAAAGAATACGATAGCCACCATGATCGAGTTGTTGAGCGTGTGGTACATCCACGAGTAGGCAATGTTCTTGCCGGACTTGACGTACACGAGCGTCAAAAATGATGCCGACGGGCGGGTACATGGTCATGTCCCTGCCACTCGTGGCAGTGCATGTAGGCGAAGAGGAATGCGGAAATTGATCCGAGAAGCCAGGTGGGTACGTACGGGCTCAGCTTGCCGATCAGGATGTGGCGGTGAAGATCTCCTCAACCAAGGGCATGCCGATAGCAACGAAGAACGCGAATGCGAGTCCGAAGCGCTGTCGGATAGTGCGGTGACGACCCCCTGCTGGTTCTGTGCGACAGGCGGGTTCGGACCGTAGATTGCGAGGCGTATGGCGCCTTGGACCATGGTGGCCAGGAACCACAGGCCAAAGAAGCGCAATCTTGCGTATGGGTCGCCTACGCAGGTACGAGAATGCGGAAAGGAACTCGCGTCCAAATAATGCCAGCGCCAACACTAGGAAAATTGAGTCGAGCGTGACGTTGACGAGGGTGACGTTCCATGACTCGGGGACGACAGATGTCGGGATGATGTCGAGTAGGAAAAACGACGCGTAGGGGATCCCGAAGATTGCGATCCGCACCCAGTCGGCGCGCGCGAGGCGCTTGGGGGACGAGGCCGGGGCCGGCTCGTTCGACACCGTCTCCGTGCGGAGGGACAAGGGTTCGGTGCCTGTGGGACCGTTCGGGCGCGCCAGTGCTTCTGGAGTGGTGGCTGCTTCCTGTGTGTGGGTGATGCACTGGGGTCTGTCGACATAGATACTCAATCGCTTTCTGTGTAACTATCGATGCCTGAAAATTATGACAGGATTTTAAATACTGATGCAAGTTCGCACAATTTTTTGGGTGTTCGTGCAGATGGTGTAGCATTTTTATGACACCGTGTTAGTAAGCGATCGCTCTGGGCCCTTAGTCCCTCATGATGGGCATGCGTGCGCGCTAGACGCGGTCGCGGCATGGTCACAATTTAGGACAACCTAAACGGACTACTTTCCACCTGGGCGAGATGTGGCTACGCTTAATGCTTAGGAATTCCATCATCCCGGCGTTACCTCAACGTCGGATCGTCAGGAGGCAAGTGGTGGCAGTGCTTCGCGCTCACGCGCATAGTATTCGCGCTCATGTAAACAACGTCGGTCAGCGACTCAGTCGCGTCGTCGTCGTCGCAGTCATGGCGGCTCTGGCCGTGGCGATGTTCGCCGCGCCCTCGCGCGCTGCGGATCAGACGTGGAGCGATGTCTCGACCACGATCAACGGCCTGATTGACGAAGGCGTGTCCACCTACAAGGCGGGCGATGCCAAGGGTGGCAAAAGGACAAGGTCAACGACGCCTACTACAAGCACTACGAGATCACCGGCATGGAGAAGCAGGTCATGGCCCGCATCTCCGGCTCGCGCGTCTCCCAGGTGGAGATGGAGTTCTCGCTCCTGAAGAAGGCCATGAGTGACGGCGACAGTGCGGGCGTCGACAGTCACGCCACAACCCTCAAGCAGTACATGGTTGAGGACGGCGCTTCCCTGGATGGCGTGGCCCCCGGGTCGGCAGCCCAGGCCTCGTCGGATGATTACAGCACCGGCGCGTGGGGTGAGGTCGCCAAGACGATCAACGGCATCCTCGCGGACGGCGCTAACGCCTACAAGGGCGGCGACGCCAAGGCTGGCAAGGACAAGGTCAACGAGGCCTACTACAAGCATTACGAGATCACCGGCATGGAGAAGCAGGTCATGAGCCGCATTTCCGGTTCGCGCGTCTCGCAGGTGGAAATGGAGTTCTCCCTCCTGAAGAAGGCCATGACCGACGACGATTCGGCCGCCGTCGACCAGCACCTTTCGACGCTGACGAACTACATCCGTGAGGATGCCAACAGCCTCGACGGCTACACCGGTAAGGCCGCTGAGAAGACCAGCGAGGGTTCGGGCACCTCCCCGTGGGTCGCCCAGTTCCTGCCCTCCCTCCTCGTGATCCTGCGCGAGGGCATGGAGGCGATCCTGGTCGTCGCTGCGGTCCTCGCCTACCTGGCCAAGGCCGGACACAAGAACAAGACCCCGATCGTGTGGGGCGGCGTGGCGCTCGCCTTCGGCCTGTCCGTCGGCCTGGCCTTCCTCTTCAGCTATGTCACCTCCCTGGCGGGCGCCAACCAGGAGCTCCTCGAGGGCTTCGCCGCGCTCTTCGCGGTTGTCATGCTGATCTGGGTCTCCAACTGGATGATCAACAAGTCCTCCAACAAGGCGTGGGACGAGTACATCAAGAAGCAGACGGACGCCTCGCTGAGCAGCGGCTCCCTGCTGGGCCTCGCCTTCATCTCCTTCCTCGCGGTCTTGCGCGAGGGTGCCGAGACGATCCTCTTCTACGTCCCGATCGTTGCCGCCGCGGGCGACAAGGTCCACTATGTGTGGATCGGCCTAGCGGTCGGCCTCGTGGCCCTCGTCGTCATCTACCTGCTCATCCAGTTCGCGGCGGTCCGTATCCCGCTGCGCCCCTTCTTCACCATTACCTCGCTGCTGATGGCCTTCATGGCCTTCACGTTCACGGGTTCTGGTATCGGGGAGCTTCAGGAGGCGGACGTCGTGTCCCTGACACCTATCTCCGGCTTCCCCACCATTGACATCTTGGGGATCTACCCCCGAGTGGAGAACCTGGCCGCGCAAGCCATCGTTCTCGCCATCATCGTCGGTCTCTATTTCTTCGGAAAAGCTCGCCTCGCCCGCGAGGCCGCCGCCCAGTCGCGGGCTGAGGACTGACTCCTCTCGAGCGACACCGACGTTTCATCCAACCAACACGCACAGGAGATCATCACATGAAGCGTTCTCTGTTCCGCGTCGGCGCGGCCCTGGCCACGCTGGCCCTTGCAGGCACCCTGGCTGCCTGCTCCAACAACTCCTCCTCGTCCTCCACTGACAAGCCCTCGGCCTCGGCCTCGGCCGCGGCTGACTCTGCAGCCGCCGCCCCCGGCGAGGACGCTGGCTTCGAAGAGCAGCCCCTCGGTGACGAAGTTCACGTCGGTCCGCTCGTCGTGGGTGGCGTCTACTTCCAGCCCGTCGAGATGGAGCCCGCCGTGGGCACCCCGGCAGCCGAGTCCTCGATGCACATTGAAGCCGACATCTCCGCCGCCGCCGACAACAAGCTCGGCTTCGGTGCGGGCGACTTCATCCCAGGCCTGACCGTCGACTACACGATCAAGGACAAGTCCGGCACGACCGTCCAGGAGGGCACGCTCATGCCTATGAACGCGTCCGACGGCCCGCACTACGGCCTGAACCTGCCCAAGCTCGACGCCGGCACCTACGACGTGACCTTCTCGATCAAGCCGCCCACGGGCTGGCTGCTGCACACCGACAAGACCACGGGTGTTGAGGGTCGCTTCTGGACCGAGCCGCTCGTCGCCGAGTTCCCGGATTGGCAGTGGGACCCCACGGCCGTTTCCTGATGATCGACGCTCACGCTTCGTGGGGCCGAGGCAGTGGTTCCTGTGTGGGAACGCTGCCTCGGCCCTCACCCCGTGAGGACTGAGACTTGACGCCGGAGTCACCCGACTTCGGTGAACCTTAATTTCGGGAGAAAGCCAATGCTTCAGCAGATGAGCGAAGCAACCTTGACGTTGCTGTTGACGATGCTTGCTGTCGGTGCCGTCATCCGCTTTATGCCGGCCGCCGGGCACGGTCGCCGCGGTAAGAAGGCGCGGTCGGCGGCGGTGTGGGCCGGTATCGGCCTGGGCATGATCTCCTCCCTGGTCCTGACGGTCGTAATATTGAGGGCCCCCAAGGCCGTGAACCGTCAGACCGTCGGCCTGTTCACGCTCCCCGCGGCGGTTGTTCTCGCGCTGCTCTTCCTCGCGCTGGTTGCGCTGCGTTCGCGCCGCGTTCGCTCTCCTGCCCGGCAACGGTGACGACGAGGCCCGGGCGGCCTCGTCGATGGAGGCCGCGGTGAGCGGTGATACCCTGCTGCGCATTGTCGGTGCCCTCTACATTGCGGCCGTCCTGTTCCGTGCCGTGCCCACAGCCATGAACCAGGCTGTCGCGATGCTCTCGGGCGGCGTTGCAATCTACTCCAGCCAGGTTGTCCTCGCGGTCCTCAGGGTACACGCTGGCCTGGCTGCTCGTGAGCTTCCTGGCGTGGGTGTCCCTACCGCCCTGTGCGCGTGGAATAACCGCGTGTGGCCGGCGGCCTTCATCATGGTCTCGCTGCTGGCCAACCACTCCCTGATGATCGTGCGCATCCTCAAGGCCAAGCGCTGGATCTCGATCCCCAAGGGCGCGTGGAACACTATCTCCTGGTTCATTAACCACGAGGCCGTCTTCACGCTTGCCGCAGGCCTGGCCCTGTGCGCCGTCGTTGTGCTGACCTGGCTGGCCTCGCGCTCCATCCCGACCGTGGGAGCCAACCCGGCCGAGGGGCGCCTGGGCCGCGCACGCTCGCGCCTGTACAAGTCCATGGCGGGCACCGCAGCCCTCGGCTACCTGTGTGGCGCGCTGCTGATCACCGTCGGCGTTGCATACGGTAGCCAAGAGATCGAGCTGTCCGCGCCCGAGTCGTTCAGCGTCGTCGACGACCAGGTGAGCGTCAATCTGGCCGACATTTCCGACGGCCACCTGCACCGCTACGAGTACACGACCTCGGGCGGCGTGAAGGTGCGCTTCATCGTCATCCAGAAGTCCGGCTCCTCCTTCGGCGTGGGCTTGGACGCGTGCGATATCTGCGGCCCCACCGGCTACTACGAGAAGGACGGTAAGGTCATCTGCAAGCTGTGTGAAGTGGCGATGAACATCGCGACCATCGGCTTTGAGGGCGGCTGCAACCCGATCCCCATTGACTACAAGGTCTCCAACGGCACGCTGACCGTTCCGATCTCGGCTCTCGAGGCCTCGGCCTCCATCTTCGCGAAGTAAGGGGATCGCGTGTTCTTCCGAATGCTGCGCGGCGCCCTCACGAGGCGCGGTAACCGCCACCTGATGATCGCCCTGACCGTCGCGCTGGGCGCCTGCGTCGCCACGTCCATGCTCTCCGTCGCATGTTCAACGTGGGCGACAAGGTCAACCAGGAACTCAAGTCCTACGGCGCCAACATCGTCGTGCGCCCCCAGGGTGCGGCCGTCCTCGACGACCTCTACTCCACGGGCGAGGCCACCGAGTCCCGTTCCTACCTGCGCGAGGACGAGCTTGGCAACATCAAGACGATCTTCTGGACCTACAACATCCTCGACTTCACGCCCCTGCTGAGCGTGTCCGTCACGGACGGGAGCGGCGAGCACGTGCCCACGACCGGCACCTGGTTCAGCCATCACCTCGAGCTGGCCACCGGCGAGCGTTGAAACCGGCCTCGACAAGCTGCGCGGCTGGTGGGGGCATCGAGGGGTCGTGGCCCGCGGACGACGACGAGCGGCGCCCTCGTCGGCACCACCTACGCGGCCGCCCACGGCCTCGGCGTCGGCGACACCTTCACCCTGACCCGCGAGGGAATCACGCGCGAGTTCACGGTGCGCGGCATCCTCACCAGTGGTGACGACGCCGACCGCGGCGTGTACATTCAGCTGGCGCAAGCCCAGGAGCTCCTCGAGCGTGAGGGGCGTCGTCGGCAGCGTCGAGGTCTCCGCCCTGACCACGCCCGACAACGACCTGGCGCGCAAGGCCGCGAAGAACCCGAACTCGCTGAGCGTGTCCGAGAAGGAAACTTGGTACTGCACCGCCTACGTCTCCTCGATCGCCTACCAGATCGAGGAAGTCTGACGGACTCGTGGCTCGCCCGGTCCGCCAGGTCGCCGAGTCCGAAGGTACGATCCTGGAGAAGACCCAGCTGCTCATGGTCCTCGTGACCGTCCTGGCGCTCATTGCCTCGGCCCTGGCCATCGCGAACCTGGTGACCGCGGGCGTCATGGAGCGCTCCAGCGAAATCGGCCTCATGAAGGCCGTGGGCGCGAAAAGATAAACAGATCATCTCGCTGTTCCTGACGGAGACGATCATCGTCGGCCTGGTCGGCGGGGTCTTCGGCTACGGCGGAGGCCCTCGCGCTCGCGCAGGCGATCGGTTTCATGGTGTTCCACTCCTCGGTCGCGTTCGTGCCCGTCGTCGTCGGCCTCGTCGCCGTCCTCGTGATCCTCGTCGTCCTGGGAGCCTCCATCCCGGCGATCCGCTACCTGCTGCGCCTCAACGCGGCTGAAGTCCTGCACGGAAGGTGATGCCCATGTCCAGACGAGCAATGTTCTGGCGGATGGTTATCTCCTCCATCCTGCGCCGACGCTCCCGCGTCCTCATCGCGATCCTCGCCGTCGCCATCGGAGCGACCACGCTGTCCGGCCTCGTGACGATCGCGGTCGACGTGCCCGCGCAGATGGCCCGAGATCCGCTCCTACGGCGCCAACCTCGTCGTCACCCCCGCCGGGGAGGTGCCCACGACCGACGAGGCCGTGGCCGCCGCGACCGCCCAGGTACCCGCGAGCGCTCTGGTCGGGTCTGCGTCCTTCGACTACGAGACGGTCACGATTAACGACCAGCCGTACGTCGCGGGCGGCGCGGACCTGAACGCCGTGCATGCCATGAACCCGTACTGGTACGTGGACGGGGAATGGCCCGCTGCGACGGGTCAGATCCTCGTCGGTGAGCAGATCGCCTCGACGATCGACGTGAAGGCCGGTGACACGATCACGGTCAGCCAGCTGGACGCGAGTGCGTCCTCGAAGGCCGCCGCCCAGTCGGGGGCGCAGGCCTCGGCCCTGAAGGTCGATCCGCGTACCGTCACCCTGACGGTGTCCGGCATCCTCAAGACCGGCGGCAACGAAGACGGCTACGTGTACATGTCCACCCAGGACATGAGCGCGCTGACGGGGCAGACCGACGCCGTGTCGCTCGCTGAGTACTCGATCGCCCTGGAAGGCGACCAGCTCAGCGCCATCGCCGACGCGATGAACGCCGCGAACCCCGACATTCACGCCCAGACCGTGCGCCGCCTCGCCCGAGTCCGATACGGGCGTGCTGGCGATGCTGCGCTCCCTGCTCATCGTCATCACCGTCATCGTGCCTCGCGCTGACTATGATCGGCGTGTCCACCACGATGATCGCCGTCGTCACCGAGCGCCGCAACGAGATCGGCCTGCGCAAGGCCCTGGGTGCGACCGGCCGCTCCATCACCCGCGAGTTCATGGGTGAAGGCGTCATGCTCAGGTTCATCGGAGGCGTTCTGCGTGCCGGGGGCCGGCTACGGCCTCGCCGTCCCTCATCTCCACCTCCGTGTTCCCACCGATCGATCTCCCTGCACCCCGTGATCCTCCTCGGCACGATCGCGTGCTCGATCCTCATCGCCGTCCTCGCCTGTCTCCCGCCCGTGCGCCGCGCACTGGCCGTCGACCCCGCGCTCGTCCTGCGCGGAGAATGAAAGTCACCATGACCACCTCCACCGCCACCCAGGCCTCGTCGGCCACCACGGACGCGCTGCTCACCCTCGAGGGCGTCTCCAAGATCTACGGCGACCTGCACGCGCTCGACAACGTCTCCCTCGAGATCCCCGCGCGGCCAGTGGGTCTCCATCGTCGGCCCCTCAGGCTCCGGCAAGACGACCCTCATGAACATCGTCGGCGCCATGGACACCGCCACCAAAGGCACCGTCATGCTTGACGGGCACGACATCTCGACCTGACCGCCGACGAACTCACCGAGGTGCGCTGCCGCACGATCGGCCTCGTGTTCCAGCAGTTCCACCTCATCGGCCACCTCACGGCCCTCGAGAACATCATGGTCGCGCAGTACTACCACTCGATGCCCGACGAGAAGGAAGCCCTCGAGGCCCTTGACCGCGTCGGCCTCGCCGACCGCGCCACCCACCTGCCCCGCCAGCTCTCCGGCGGCGAACAGCAGCGCGTGTGCGTGGCCCGCGCCCTCATCAACTACCCCAGCTCGTCCTCGCCGACGAGGCCCACCGGCAACCTGGACGGAGACCAACGAGAAATCGTCCTCGACCTGTTCAACCAGCTCCACAAGGAGGGCACGACCCTCATGGTCGTCACCCACGACGCGCTGGTCGCCGAGCAGGGTCAGCGCGAAATCCGACTCGACCACGGCAAGGTCGTAAAGGAAACCTGGCACGACCACGACTTCGAACAGCGTGCCTCCGGGCTGGCCCTGCCCGGCCGCGACGAGCGACGCGCAGCAGAAAGGACAGGTGCGATGACCACGCCCACCACCCCTGACACCCGTTCCCGCTGGGTCACCTCGGCCTCGTACGCGGTCCTCAGCGCCCTCGGTGCGACCATCCTGGCCGCGTGCGCCCTCCACCGGCCTGGACGCGACCAAGCCGCATGAGCGACGCGCATGGACCGCCCAGTCTAACGCCGACGACCAGGGCTCCATCGGCACCATCACCATCACCGTCGAGGGCGGGCGCATCACCGCCACCTCCTACGAGACGACCCTCGCGAACGGCACCGACAAGGGCGCCGACTACGGCAAGAACTCCGCCGGCGAAGTCTTCAACGAGGACTACTACAAGAAGGCGCAGGCCGCCGTCGCCTCCTACCAGGAGTACTCCGACAACCTCACCAAGGTCGGCGATCCCGCCAAGGTCGACGTTATCACCGGTGCCACCGTCGCCCACCAGCAGTTCGTCCAGGCTGCCATCCGCGCCATCGCCGCCGCCCAGGGAGTCTCGCCCGACGGCGCCGACGACATCAACATCCCCGGCCTGAACGACGCCACCAAGGGACGGCGAGCCTCGACAAGGACCTCGGAGGCTCCGACGGCTGAGCCCGCGCGCTTCGCCGGCACCCCGGGGGACGAGGCCGTGGCCGGCTCCGCGGAAAATGCACCCACGTGGCGCTCCTCCTTCCCCGCGATGGGCACCCGCGTCGACATCATCGGCTGGGGCGGGGACGGCATGGCGATCGTCAAGGCTGTCGTGGGTATCGTCGCGCGCCACGAGGACATGTGGAGTGTGTTCCGGCCTTCGTCTGAGGTGTCGCAGCTCAATGCCACTGTCCGTGATGCCGCGCGCGGTGACGGCACCTCCTGCTGCGGGTCCGATTCCGCGCAGGCCGGCCCCGGCCTCGTCGTGAGCGAAGAAACCGACCGGCTGCTGCGTGACGCGCTGGCGCTCGCGGAGGCGACCGGGGGAACGTTCAACCCGCTGATCGGGCCGCTCGTTGCCGCCTGGGATGTCAAGGCGATGCGGGCCGCGTACGTTGCGGGCGCGCCATTGCCGCCCGCTCCTGCTGCCGATTCTGTCGAGGCGGCGTTGCGTGCGTCGTCGTGGGGCTTGTTGTCTCGCGTTGGTGAGTGGCGTTGGGCGATGGGGGTTCCCGGTGAGTCCGTGGGTGGTGTGGATGTGGCCAGCCCGCGCCTCGACCTGGGTGGGATCGCGAAGGGATACACCGCCGACGCGTGCCGCGACCTGGCGGTGTCCATGGGAGCGCGCGGCGTGCTCGTGTCGGTGGGGACCTCGTCGGTGTCGGTGTTCGGGACTCGCGCCGACGGTTCTTCGTGGCGCGCCGGCCTGCGCGACCCTCACGGCGCGCCCACGGCGATTGCCGGCGTCGTGGAGCTGCCTGCGGGCGGCATGGCGTCCCTGTCGACGTCCGGCGACAACCTGGGGCCGCTGGGTAGGGTTGGCGTGGGGTGTGCGGCTGAGCGTGCGGCTGAGGCCGCATCGGATCGTCGTGCGCGTGAAACACCGCGTGAAACACCCGGTGGCGGCGGTCGAATTTTTCGACCATCACATCATCGACCCGCGTACGGGATACCCGCTCATGCAGGTGTGCGACAAGTCAGTGTCGTGGCCTCGTCAGGGTGTGTTGGCTGAGGCCCCTGTCAACGGCTCTGCTCGTTGATCCATCCATCGATGTTCCTGATGTCGGTGGCTCGCTGGGCCCGCGTGATGGGTGCCCCGGCCTCAGCGAAGGTTGTGGGCCTGGTGCGCGCGCGCGGTGAACGAGCAGCTGATACGTGGATGGGCCTGGGATGGGAAATGATTGGTGCAAGGGTCAACCTGATCGGGAACATTCAACCTGATCGGGAACATTCAACCTGATCGGGAAGATTCAACCCGATCAGAAGAGGTTGAACCTTACTGATCGGGTGTCATACCTCATCGGTGACAAGCGAATACCTAGGCGAGGCGTTGTTGTCGGCCACCATTGCCATGGGCCGGGGATATCCACAGACCTTCGTTCGTGTCGTCTGTTTTCCGCAGGGCAGCTCTTCTAGGTGAGTACTTTTCGGTCGTGCTGCGATCATCCACATGAGTGACAATCAGCTGACCGTTATTCGTTCATCGTCGAGCTGTCGAATTCCTCACGATACGCAAGAATGCGTGTATCTACACATCATGAAGGGGTGCTACGTACGCGTCGACGATGCTCAATTCCTGAGTTCGCGATGGGCTGTCTGGGAAGCCGTGTCACGAGCACGATTGTTGGCTGTGCAGCATGCGGGGAGTGAAGATCGTGTCTTCATCGGAGCCAGTGCGCTCGTTGCTCGAGGTATTCCGTTGTGGGAAGCGAACCCCGATGTTTGCGTGTGGACTCCTTCGCGGCGTGGGCACAAATTGCTGCGCGCAGTTCAAGTGGAGGCTGTTCGGGTGCCTGCTGTCGCGGTCCGGTGGAGCGTCGTGCACGCAATGCGCCGGAGCTTGAGCAAGTGAGGGCATCACCGTCGAAGGAATCGTTGATGCTGGAGTGCGCATGGCTCTCTTCTCTGAACACTTAAGTGCCTTCGTGGCACTGTGTATGCTGCTCAATCGACAGTCGCAATTTTCAGTGTTTACGCAGGACGTGGACCGGCAACGTTCGGATGGTCTGCGGGCCAATATGCTGGCAAGGCTCGAAGAACGCGCGACAGGCAAAGAAACTATCCCCTTCCGGAGAGCTAAACGCCTGATTGTTGCCGCTGACCCGGGCTGCGAGAACCCCGCTGAGGCTGCTCTTTTTGTGGGTGGTGAGAGTCGGTGCGTGCCTTTCAGGGTCGTGACCCAGTTCGAGATCATCGTCAACGGGCGACGATACTTTGCGGACATCGCGATTCGGGACTCATGATCATCTTCGAATTCGATGGGATTGGAAAAGCTCGGAAAGAACGAAGTCGACTTTGCTCAGGGCAAAGCGTGACTGGATCCAACGTGAAAATGATTTAGTGGTGCTGGATGGACTATCTCATCGATTCTCGTGGCCAGACTGCGAGGATCTGACGCAACTGAGGGTCCTTGGTCAGTGAGCTGTTGGGGCCTTTCCAATCCGTGATCCCATCCTCGGCTCCAGGGCCTGTGGGCGAAAACCCCGCCGGCATGTGATGGACCCGGAGCATCGGTTCCATATGGCTGCAATCGTTGGGAACCGCTCGAAGGATTACGCCCGTTAGGAGAGATTCAACCTGATCCGGGAAGATTCAACCCGATCAGAAGGATGAACCTTACCGATCGGGTGTAACACCTCATCGGTGACAAGCGAATGCGTGGACACAAGCCAAACGGATGTCGCTGCGGACGAAGCACCGAAACATGCGACAGTGCATCAGACCCACAGATGTGGAGGGTGGTGGCGGGACCCTGCCACGGTACCGGAGGGCGGCGCAGGGCGAGGCCTTGGTACACGTTGGCGGCGCCGACAGCTGTCTCAGAACACACTATCGCACGTCATTTCAGGCGGTTGTTTTTCACGTGCGTCTGAAAACGTTGCAATTCCCAACGGCCTATGTTCTTAGTTTGAAATACCTGCAAGGAATGACGTGCGGAATTGCCGAGCATGACCCGCAAGCTCCGCCCGGAACACCTGGGGAGCTGCTCATCGACGCTGAATTTCAGGCGGAACGCCCCGCGAGCAGGGTCGCCAGGTGAACGCCCCCGCGGCCTGCGAGCTGCGCGGCCTGGGTGCGGCACGAGAAGCCGTCCGCCAGGTACACGGCATCGGGCTGTGCCGACAGGGACGGCAGCAGAAGAATGCGACGCGACGGCCAGAGACAGGTCGTAGTGGCCCGCCTCCATGCCGAAATTCCCGGCCAGGCCGCAGCATCCCTCGAGCCTCCTCACGCGCGCGCCCAGCGACTCGAGCAGCGCCTGGTCAGTGTCCCACCCCATGACGGAGTAGTGGTGGCAGTGCGGCTGCGCGACGATTTCGACGCCCTCCAGGCTCGGCAGGCGACGCACGGACGCGGGCAGGGCCGACAGCACCTCGGCGAGGGTGCGCGTCGCGGAAGACACGAGCGCCGAACGCGGGTCCTCGGGCAGCAGATCCAGCAGGTCGTCGCGCAGTACCGCTGTGCACGACGGCTCGACGCCGACGATCGGGATCCCCGACGCCGCGAAAGGCGCGAGTACGCCGAGCAGACTCGCCAAGTGCTTCTTCGCCCCCTCCAGCTGACCCGTCGTAATCCACGTCAGGCCGCAGCACGCGTCCGGCGCGACGATCGGCGCGAATCCGTTCGCCTCGAGTACATCGACGACCGCGCGAGCACCGGCGTCGTCCAGGGTCTGACTAAACGAGTCCGCCCACACGAGCGCGTACGGCCGTCCGCCGGGGTCGCGCGGCCCGCTCAGGATCGGGGAGTCCGCCATCGACGAGGCAGTAGCCCCCTCGCGCTCGGGGGTGGGGTTGGACGAGGCCTGGGTGCGGCCGCGCTCGCGGGCATCGGTGGCGGCATTGGACGCCGCAGTGTCGGAAGATACGGCATCGTCAGGCGTGAACGTCGGGACAGAATCTGCCAGCAGGGGTGGCGGCGAGCCCACGCGGCGAAGGTGCCGGACTGGAGTGCGGGCATGCCTCGGCGAGGTCGAGGCCGATGATGCGGAAGGCGAGCGAGCGCAGGGGAGCCACCGACATGACGGCGTTTGCAACGGCAGCCAGGCCGGGCACGCGCGCGGTGACGCCAGGTGAGGCGAGGCAGCCAGCCGAGCGTGTAGTGGCTGAGGGGGCGGATGCGTCCCCGGTAGGTGCGGAAGAGCGCTTCGGAGCGGTAGCGGGCCATGTCGACGCCGGCGGGGCAGTCGGCGGAGCAGGCCTTGCAGGCCAGGCACAGGTCGAGGGCCTCGAGGACCTCAGGGAGTCGATGGCCTTGACGAGCTGCGAGTTCGCGGCCTCCTGCAGGATGCGGGCGCGCCCTCGTGTCACGTCCTTCTCCTCGCGCGTGGCCAGGTAGGACGGGCACATGAAGGTGCCGGACACTCCGGCGCGGCACTTGCCCACGCCGGTGCAGCGGTGGACGGCGGCCGTGAAGTCGCCGCCGTCGTGGGTGAAGGCGAAGCCGCCGTCCGCGGGACATGGGGGCGCGCGGCGACGCAGCGCAGGCCAAAGTCGAGGGGGTCGACGCCCGGCTGGAGCTCGAGGGTGCCGCCCGAATTGCCGGCAACACCGGCAACACCGGCAACACCGGTAGCACCGGCATTCCGCGCCCGGGCGCGGGAGGCGGCCTCGGCCTCGTCCATGGGGGCGGCGAGCACCCCGGGGTTGAGGAGGTTGTTCGGGTCGAAGACGTGCTTGACGCGCGCGAACAGGTCGAGCACGTCGGGGGAGTACATGAACCGCAGGAGCTCGCCGCGGGCGCGCCCGTCGCCGTGTTCGCCGGAGACGGAGCCTCCGTGGGCGGCGCAGATGCGGGCTGCGGACTGCAGGAAGGCGCGCGAGTGGGCGACGCCCTCGGGTGTTTCGAGCGGCATGGCGAGGCGCACGTGCACGCAGCCGTCGCCGAGTGCCCGTACAGGGAGGCCGTCGATGTCGAACTCCTCCATGAGGGCGGTGAAGTCGCGCAGGTACGCGCCGAGGTTTTCGGGCGGGACGGCCGCGTCCTCGAAAGCCTGGCCAGGCCTGCTGGTCGCCGCCGCCCCTCGCCGTCCGGCGGGGTGCGCCCGCCCAGGCCTGCACCGTCGGCGCGGATCCGCCACAGGGCCGAGGCCTGTGCCCCCGGCAGGTACACGACCGTGTCGATGGCGGCCGAGTCGGCGCACAGGGCGCGTGCGCGCTCTAGGGAGAGCGGTGACGTCTTCGCCGGGGGCGCCGACTTCGACGAGGAGCCGGCCTTCGCCGTCGGGCAGGGCGGGGACGGCACCGAGGGCGCTTTGTGTGCGCGCACGACGTCGACGAGGCGGCGGTCCATGCCCTCCACCGCGAGGGGGGAGTGGGCGAGCAGCGCGGGCACGTCGTCGGCCGCCTCGATCATGGAGCGATAGCCGAGGGCGGCGAGCACGGGCGCGTCGGGCAGGGGCACGAGGCGCACGGTGATGGACAGGATGAGAACGAGGGTGCCTTCGGTGCCTGCGAGCATGGCGGCGAGGTTGCGTCCGCCCTCGGGGGTGAGGTGCTCGAGGAGTAGCCGGAGACCTGGCGCTTGAGCGGCTGAGCTCTGTTCGGATGGGTGCCAGATGAGAGTCGATGAGGGAGGCGAGCCCGGGCACGTCGCTGAGGGCGGCGTCGTGGCCGGTCGTGGCCGTGAGTGGCGCCCCTGCCCGTCCACGCAGTCGAGGGAGACGATGTTGTCGGAGGTGCGCCCCCAGGCGGTCGCGTGCGGGCCGCACGCGTTGTTGGCGACCATGCCGGCGATCGTCGCGCGGTTCTGGGAGGAGGGGTCGGGGCCAAAACGCAGGCCGTACTCGCGCCGCCGCGGCCTGGAGGGTGGAGCCGACGCAGCCGGGCTCGACGGTGGCGGTGCGGGCCTCAGGGTCGACGGAGATGACGCGATTCATGTGCCGCGAAAAATCGAGGACGAGGCCGAGGGCCGATCGCGTTGGACGCGCACGAGGTGCCGCCGCCTCCAGGCGGTGAGGGGACGCCGTGGGTGCGGGCGAGGTCGAGGCTGCGATCGCCTGCTCGGGCGTGCGCGGAACGCGACGGCCAGGGCGGGATGCGCGTGAGGCCGGCGTCGGAGGAGTAGCGCGCTCGCGTGCCGCTCGAGGCGTCGACGTCGATGAGTGCACGCAGGTCCGTCGAAAGCTCTCGCTCATGGTGCCAGTGTGTCACGCGGGCGCGAGATGGGCGGCGGGTATCCGGTGTGCGGATAGTCGCGCGAGGCTAGGGCCGGTGGGGGCGCGCATGGGGGCACGTGGCGCTGTGAGGCAAAGAGGAGGCCGAGGCGGTTGGTGCCTGCGGCCCCTGACGATTACGCGGGTTCGGGTCGTCGCGGAACAGCTTGGGGAAAGGTGTCACGGGGACGGGCATGCGCTCGATGGGAGGAAGGTGGGGGCTGACCACCTGTTCGGACTTTGGGTACAGTCGGGGCGATGACTCCGTGTTCAGGCAGTAGGGGAGACAGTTTGCGGCGCGTCTCATCGGACGCCGGAACTTGCGGTTCTGGTGCCGAATATTCAACGATACGCAGCTTATCTCTGCCCATTGAGTGTCACCCTGTTCTGTTTCATATGCTCAGCCGCGCAGTAGTCTAACCAGATGGAAGATGCTGCGCCATCCGGATTCCGAGCGACATGTGTCATCGTACACGACATTGGTCCCAAGCCATCGCACAACTGAGAATAGTTGCTCAGAGTGTGTCAGTGGGCTACTTGCTGCGTTCCATCTCTATGGCCGCCCACTCGTCGTCAGTCGTCTGTTTGCCGCCCGCGATGATGTTGCTGAAATCCTGCGACGTGCGGGTGCCCTCATCGAAATACGTATCGTGATTGAGGAAGGAGTGCTGAGTATATCTGCCGCCTGTTTGAATGGGTGGCCGGTGTTGCGAACATAATCCTCCCCTGGAATCTTGTAGTTCTCAGAGTCTGTGGTATCTCCACTCAGGTGAGTGATGCTGGAGAGCTTCTTGGGGTTTGTGCCGTATTCGCTATCCGGTCCGAGTCCTTGAACGGCGTCGCCTTTGGGAACGGAGGACTCGTAGACGTGCCCCTCGGGGACGTTGTACTGGTCGGTGCTCTCGGCTCCGGCTCCGGGTGAGCCGCAGATGATGAAGTTGCCGCTCGCGCGCAGCCCCTCCTCGAAGCGCGCGAGGTCCGGGGCAGCCTCGTCGGCGTAGCTAATGTTCGCAGCCTGGTAGATCTTGCCGTCAGGGGCCCTCAGGGCGACGTATCCGAGGTGGGAGATGGTGGCGACGTTGTGCGGGTTAGTGCCTACCTGCGCTGTCTGCGCCTTCAGGGTTTTCGTTAGTGTCCATGTACTGCTGGGGTCCCCGTCCACGTGAGTGCCAATGCCGGGCACGAGAGCTGAGGTCGGGCATCGTCGTCCTGTCCGTCGGGTCGGCATGGTGTTGTGCTGGCTCACTATTCTACCGGCTTGAAAAAGCGCGGGCACGGTGGATCTTATGGTCGCGATGGCTCGTCGGCACCAATAACCATTGCCAATGCTTACGTGGTATCTATCGCAATGTGCCTGTGTCATCCGTGTTTCTTTTGGAACGTATGAAAACAATGGCCACGAGCGCCCCATACACGTGAAGGAAAAGAGCGATGGCCCTGTTTGAGTTCGAGGATGGTCGCCTCGTACCCGCTCAATTCGGATACCCGGTCGCCCAAGACCTGGGACCCGACCTCGTTGACGCTATCTGCCAGCAGGTCCTGCAGATCGTTTCGCGTCCCCTTTTCCCCGTGACCTGGCGCGACATGACCGGCCAGGATGACGAGGGGACGCCCCGCCTGACGGCCCTCGACGTGAGCGGCCAGATCGTCTCCGTCGAAATCCTCAAAGAACTCGACTCCGAGACCCTCATTACTTCCCTGTCTCGACTGGCAGAGGTCGCCTCGATCTCCTGGTCGGACCTGGCCGCCGAGTACCCGTCCGGCGATGGTTTCCGTACCGGTTGGGCGCAGTTCCGCGACTCGATGCCCCCGCCGTCGGCCCGGGTCCCCGCCTGATCATGGTCGCGGGCGACATCGACCCCTCCGTGCGCCCCGCCCTGTCCGTGCTGGCGACCTCCGGCGTCGAGGTGCACCTCATGAACCTGCGCCAAATGTCCAACGGGCGCCTCTTCCTCGACGTGAACGCGGTGGGCCCGCGCCTCTACGGCCACGCCCCGCAGCTCCTCGCGTCCGCCGTGGCAGCGCCCGTGCTGGCCGCCGCGACCGAGCAGGCGGCCCCGCTCGACGATCGCGCGCCCGCGGAGTCCGCGATCCCCGCGCCTCCCGAGGAGAGCGCCGAGGGCCTCGAGCGACGAGGACTCCGAGACCCCCCCGACGCGTCCCCACGCCGAAGGTCGCCCCACACCTGCGCGAGGTCTTCACCTACCCGATGGACGAGGGCTCGCCCGCCCTTCAAGCCCGCCGCCGAAGAAGCCGCCGACGAGCAGTCGTCCGACGAGACCGTGGAAGCCTCGCGCGACGAGGCGGAGTTGACGACGAGCTCCTCGATCACGATGAGCATCGCCACTCAGGACGCCGATGAGGCCCAGGAGCGTGAGGCTGCTGATGAGCGCGCCGACAACGTAGCCGATGAGTCCGACGTCGACGCTCACGATGAGGCTGATGCGCCCGCCGAGGAGCCTCGCTCCGAGGAAGCCTCCGCGAGGACGACGAACCCTCAGGCCGACGAGCAGGCCGGCGAGCAGCCGTCCTCCGAGGACGAGGAGCCTCGCTGGGAGCGCCCGCCCACGCGAGCCGCCGCGCCACGCGCCGCGCTCGGGAGGAATCCGCCGAGCTCAGCGATGGCGGTGCGACCGATGCGGCCACGGCCTCGTCCGTGGATCGCTCCGATGAGATCCCTGAGGGTCACCCAGGCGCGCGCGGAGGGTCTGCCGGTCCTCGGCCGCGACGAGGTCGGACTGTGCACTCTTGCGGAGATTCTCGGCCGGACACGCCCCTCGTGGCGCGTAGTGAGCTGGGCCTGCCCGCCGACCTGGTGCTCGCCGCGAACGGTGCCATCTCGGGTGCCGGCCTTACCTGCCGTCGCTCGACACCCTGCTCACCGCGCGCGGCCTCGGCCATATCGACGCGTGGGGCCAGGTGCGCATCGGCGACCGCCTCGGCCCGACCCTGGCGGAAGCCCTCGACGAGATCAACCGCGAGATCGTGCGCGGTACGCGCAGGCTCCGCGCGGAACTCCTCCCGCCAGCACTGACAACGCGCGGCCGATACGGCATACATGCGAATGGGCCCGGGATCACGCGATCCGGGCCTCCTCGCTAGCTGACGCTCAGTGCTAGAGCGTCCAGCCAGCCGCGCATCGTCGCGTACACGGCCTCGCGCACGGGCGCGTCCGACAGGACCAGGTCGTGCTTGCCGGGAAGCGAGCGATCGTCACCAGGTCCGAGACCCAAGCTCCGCTGGGCGATGACCGTGGGGTCCAGGACGGTGTCGGAGGTGAAGACGCGCTCGCACCACTCCTCCTCGAAATAAGCCGACGTGGACACCATCGACAGGGACCAGGGCACTCCAGGTGGACGCGCTTCTCGATCGTGTCGTGCCCGGCCATAATCGCCTCGAGCCCACGAGGCCGGGACCAGGTAGGACTCGGGGCGCTTCCACTCCTGGATGATCGGCCAGCCGCGACCGACGGGTCCTGCGCTTTCAACCCCTCCGGAATCAGCAGGGCCCGAGGAGGCGCGCCCCGCGAGCGAGCGTCCGTAGTGGCCGGTCCGCCCGAGGGCACCTCCCACATGGGGTTACGCGACGCGATCCGACCAATGACCGGGGCCATCGCCCGCGCCAGAGGCCATCGACTGCATCTCCAGCCAGGCCGAGTTCAGGATGAGGCCGTCCAGGACGCCCGGATGGCGGTGCGCCCCACAGGGTCGCGATGAGGCCGCCCGTCGGGTGGCCCATGAGGACGATCGGCTCGTCGTCGCGCTCGGAACGGATGATCTCGACGGCCTCGCCGATCTCCTCGTCGTACACGGACAGGTCGTCGGCGTATCCGATCGTCTGGTGGGGCGCAGGGACCGCCCGTACGCGCATGTCCAGCGCGTAAAACGCCGCCCCCGCCTCGCGCAGCCGATCCGCCATCTCCGTCTGGAAGAAGTAGTCGTTGCGCCCGTGCAGGTACAGGATCGTCATGCGGGCGCTTGCGGGCGGGTCGCGCACGAGGGTAGCCACGCAGGGCCCTCCGCGTCGTCGAGCAGCTCGATCGTGCGCGACTCGTACCCATCGCCGAGGATGTCGGCGCGCCACGAAAGTCCGGGAGGACCGTCCTCGCCCACAGGGGCCATGACGTCGCGCTCAGGGCACACCCTCGAGGCGACGAGGCCTCGGTGTCCACCCCCTGACAGGTCAGGCGGGCCGCTCGTGTCCGGGATCAGCTCGTCGCCGGGCGTGGGATTGCTGGTAACGCTCATGGGGTCAGCATAACGCGCGAGGCCACCCCGGCCTCGTTGATGAGGAGAAGAAACCGGGGCGGCCTCGCGGAGAAAAGGCGCCGATCAGGCGAAGGAGGACGCGCGCGAGGGGATGCGCTCGTTGAGGAACTCGTCGAGGAGGGCGGTGAGCTGGTCGTGCTCGATGAGGAAGCCGTCGTGACCGTGATCGGAGTGGATCTCGCGGTAGAACGCGCCCGAGATGCCGGCTGCCATCTGCCAGACCTGCTCGAGGGAAGAACAGGCGATCCGAGTCGACCGCGACGACGAGAGTGCGCGCGGTGACGGCCTTGAGCGCCTCGACGACGCCACCGCGGTCGCGGCCCACGTCGTGGGAGAGCATCGTGCGGCACAACGTCACGTAGGAGCCCGCGTCGAAGCGGCGCACAATCTTCTCGCCGTGGTAGTCAGGTGGGACTCCACCGCCAGGCGTCCGCCGTGCAGGGGATCCTCGTCGTTCTGGGGGATGCGGCCGAATCGCTCGTCCAGCTCCGAGGGGGAACGGTAGGTCGTGTGCGCGATCTGGCGGGCGAGCGCCAAGCCCGCGGTGGGGCCGGGGCCCGCGTAGTAGTCGCCGCCGCGCCACCGGATCCAGCTGAATCGCGCGGATCTGCGTGTGGGTCCACGCCGCCTGGTCGGCGGTTGTCTGCGCGCCCGAGGCAACGACCACGAGGCGGCGCACGCGCTCGGGTAGCTAACCGCCCACTCGATCGCCCGCTGGCCGCCCAGCGATGCGCCCACGACGATGCTCCACTCGCTGATGCCGAGCAGGTCAGCCAGGCGGGACTCGGCGTACACCTGGTCGCGCGTGGAAATCACGGGGAAACGCGAGCCCCACGGCGCCCGTCGGGAGCGAGGGACGCCGGGCCCGTCGAGCCCTGGCAGCCGCCCAGCACGTTCGCGGCCACCACGTAGTAGCGGTCCGTGTCGATGATGCGCCCCGGTCCCACGATCTGCTCCCACCAGCCGGGGGTCGGCTGGCCGGGCGCTGCCTCGCCGCACACGTGCGCGTCGCCGAGTCAGCGCGTGCAGGATGAGGACCGCGTTGGACGAGGCCTCGTCCAGTTCGCCCCACGTCTCGTAGGCGAGCGTCACGGAGGGCAGGATCTCGCCGTTCTCCAGACGCTGGGCACCCAGGTTCGCGAACTTGCGGAAGGCGACCGGGTCGCCCTCGCGCCACGCGCCGGACGTGGGTGCGGGGGCGGGTTGTGACGGCTCATGATGTCCTTCTTTCGCCGGGGGCGGTTCGGCGTCGCGGGAGGCGGGGAGGGGCAGCGGCGGCCTCGGAGCCTCAGGAGTGTGTGTATATCTCCGGGGCCGCCAACGGGTCTGTTGAGCCGTGGCCGCGCGGGCCGCGTCGAAGCCGAGCTGCAGGTCGGCGAGGATGTCCTTGATGTTCTCCAGGCCGATCGACAGGCGCACGGTGCCGGGCGCGACGCCGGCCATGGCCAGCTCCTCCTCGGTCAGCTGCGAGTGCGTCGTCGAGGCCGGGTGGATGACGAGGGACTTCGCGTCGCCGATGTTGGCGACCACCGGCGGAGCTGCACGCCGTCCGCGAAAGCCCGGCCGGCCTCGTACCCGCCCTTGATGACGAAGGAGGCAGGCCGCCCGTGCCCAGCGGCGCGTACTTCTTGCCCAGCTCGTAGTAGGGGGAGGACTCCAGGCCCGCGTAGTTGACGGACTCGACATCCGGGTGGGCCTCCAGGAAAGCGGGCGACCGCCAGCGCGTTGGAGACGTGGCGCTCGATACGCAGGGACAGGGTCTCGATGCCCTGCGAAATGAGGAACGCGTTGAAGGGGAGGTGACGGCGCCCAGGTCGCGGTTGATGAGCGTCTGGATGCGCAGCAGGAACGCCAGGTTCGCGCCCAGCGTCGCCGCTCACGCCCAGGTCACGGGCGTAGACGAGGACCGTGGTAGGACTCGTCGGGGGTGTTGTACAGGGGGAAGCGCTCGGGCTGGGAGGCGAAGTCAAAGTTACCCGAATCGACGATCGCACCCGCGATCGAGGTGCCGTGACCGCCCAGGTACTTGGTGGCCGAGTGAACGACGATGTCGGCGCCCCACTCGATCGGGCGGACCAGGTAGGGGGTGGCGACCGTGTTGTCGACGATGAGGGGCACGCCGACCTCGTGGGCGATCGTTGCGATCGGCTCGATGTCGAGGATGTCGCCCTGCGGGTTGGGGATGGTCTCGCCGAAGAAGGCGACCGTCTTGTCGTCGGCGAGTGCGCGCCAGGCCTCTGGGTCGAGGGGGTCCGCGACGAAGCGGGCCTCGATGCCCAGGCGTCCGAGCGTGTTCTTCAGCAGGGTGACGCTGCCGCCGTACAGGGAGGGAGGCGACCACGTTGTTGCCGGCGACGGCTGGGGCGAGGATCGACAGGGCGGTCGCGGACTGGCCGGAGGGAGACGAGGCCGCCGACGCCGCCCTCGAGGGCCGCGATGCGCGCGGCGACGCCGTCGGTCGTCAGGTTGGTCAGGCGCGTGTAGATGGGGCCCAGCTCCTGCAGAGCGAAGCGGCTCGCGGCCTGCGCTCGGTGTCTTCAAAGGCGTAGGAGGAGGTCTGGTAGATGGGCAGCGCGGTCGCGCCGGTGGCGAGGGTCGAGGTCGTATCCGGCGTGAATCTGCTTGGTTTCGAAGGACCAGTCGCTGGCGGTCATTGTGCGGCTCCTTAGGTGAGGGTGGTTCGTCTCTGATTCCCCTCCGGCGGGCCGCAGATGCGGTGAAGTGAACATGCGTCGAGGCGCGTCCCGCTGTCGGGGGACTGCGCGGCAGTCGCTGTGCTGACGCGCAGTCAGCGGCACATTCGACAGTTCGCGACTCCAATTGTTTGTCATCGACGAGGCCTGGGCGCGGCGGGCCCGGATGGCGGACTTTTGTGACAGGCGGGGTGTGGTGGTGGGTGTATGAGGACGCTCATAGTGATGGTTGAAATTGTTATGAAAGTGCGGGTATTTGTCGCGGTAATCATGGTGTTGGTGGTGCATATGTTGCGATTGTTGCATACGTGAAAGTTGAGTTTTGTGGTGTGTTTGTTGCCAAGCGTGACGAAAGTGGATAGGCTTTTTCCAGTACGCGCGCTCCGGCGCACCTAGTGGACGAGATGAGACAACGATGAGACGACGCGGAACCATTCGCATGGGCCTGACGGCTATCGCCGCCTGCGCCCTCCTCGTGCTGCCCCAGATGGCGCAAGCCGCCCCCTCTGAGGAAGAGATCGCTGCCGCCCAGGCTGCCGAAGAGGCCGCGAAGATGAGCGTCGCTCAGATTGAGGTCAAGCTCGCCGAGGTCAACGCCAGCGCCGCAACCGCGATGCAGAACGCGCAGATTGCTGGCGAAGACCTCAACGAGGCCAATATTGCGCTGAATGAGGCGACCGCGACCGCCAATCAGGCGTCGGCTGATGCGGACACCGCCGAGGCCGCCTTCCAGGAAGGCAAGCAACAGATCGCCTCCGTCGCACAAGCCGCCTACCGTAACGGCGGTGGCACGCTCGACGCACTTGCCCCCTACTTCGACTCCGATGGGCTGCGCAGTGTGGAGACCAAGCAGGCCGGCATCAGCTCCTTCTCCTCCTCTGCCGAGGCGAAGATGCAGAACGTCGCCGCGCTCGAGCAGGTCGCCAAGGTGACCCGCGACGCCGCGAACACGGCGCTCGCTAACCAGAAGGCGGCCACGGACGAGGTTCAGAAGCGCACCGACGTCGCCAACCAGGCAGCGACCGCCGCCCAGAACGAGGCCGCGCGCGTCGCCGCTCAGCGCGGTGCCTACGTGCAGGAACTGGCCACCAAGCAGAACACGACCGTCGAGCTCATCAACGAGCGCGAAGCCGCCCTCGAGGCCGAGCGCCAGGAAGCCGCCCGCATTGCCGCCGAGCAGGCAGCAGCTGCGGCTGAAGCCCAGCGTCAGGCCGACGCCGCCGCAGCCGCCGAGCGCGCTGCAGCTGCCGATGCCTCGTCCTCCTATAACGATGATGGTGACGACGACTACTCGTATTCCGCCCTCCCTACTCCTACGAGCCCTCGTACTCGGCGCCCTCATACTCGGGTGGCGGTGCCGACACGACCATCGCAACCGCGAAGAGCTACCTCGGCGCGCCCTACGTGTGGGGCGGCGAATCCTACGGCGGCGTGGACTGCTCCGGCCTGACCATGCTCGCCTGGGAGAGTGCCGGCGTCGACCTGCCGCACCTCTCCCGCGCACAGTACAGCTACGGCACGCACGTGCCGATCGGCTCCATGGAGGCCGGCGACCTGATCTTCTGGTCCTCCAACGGCACCCAGTCCGGCATCTACCACGTCGCCATCTACCTGGGCGGCGGCCAGATGATCGAGGCGCCCACCTTCGGCGTGCCCGTGCGCATTACCGGCGTGTACAGCTGGGGATCGATCATGCCCTACGCCGTGCGGCTCTGAGCTTTCCAGCAACCCGGGCGGGGGTCGCGCAGTCGCGCGACCCCCGCCTCGTCATCCCAGCGGCGCAATCGCCCCCTGGACGCCGCTGCCCGCCCCGGCCGCGGCCTCGGATAGCATGAAGGCATGGAGAACTCAGCCCTTCACAGCGACCGGCACGAACCCGGCGCCGCACCCGCCGGCGAGGAGGTGTCCGTCCCGCTTGATACCTCGACCAAGCGTGCGTTCCGGGTCTTCGTCGGACTTATCGTGATCGTCGTGTACGGGCTGTTCTGGCGATTCGTCCTGCGCGGCTCGTGGGGACAGTGGTCGATGCGCGCGCAGATGGCGGCCGCCGTCATCCCCGCCTTCTTCATCCTCCTGTGGGTCCCCCGTGGTCTGGGCCTCGCTTCGGTGGATGCTCCGCGACTTATCAGGGCCCAGAAAAGCCCCCTCCTCGTCAAGCATGCGAAGAAGCCGCAGCCCTTCGCCGCCGCCTTCTCCTTTGCCCTCACTGCCGGCATCCTCGCGTTCGTTGCCTCCCGGGCATGGGGAGGCTACGGCCTCGTCGTCCAGGACTGGTGGGACGGGCCGACCCGCCACGAGAAGGTGAGCTGCCAGAACGTGCGCGAAGAGGGGGACGAGACCGTCCTGAAGCGCGCAAACAAAACCCTACGTCATCTTCGACCTGGTGAGCGCTGACGGATACTCGCAGCACTTTGAGTTCAGGGTCTCCGACCTCGAGAAGGAGATGGAACGCGATGATAGTCCCTACGTCGCCATCACTGACCCTGTGCGAGGGCGCAGGCTCCCGGCTTCGGCGTCTCCGTCTACGAGCGCACGGGCACCATCGCCGAGGCCTGGCGACGCGAGTAGGGGACGGGTGGCTCTCACCGATTGACGCTGCCTCGGGGACAGAGTGAGGACTGGGCTAGTGTGGTCGCATAGCAACGACCTCCGGATACGGCTGCGCAGACGGCGCGTGGTAACAGGGTGAATAAGCTCTTCACCTCGAAGGACCTGACGCCCGCGCAGAGGCGCTTGAGGTGGGTGATCATCGGCATCTGGGTCATCCTGGCGTACGGCGCGGTGTGTGTCTTGGTGGGGTCTGCCCCGTGGACGATATGGAGGCTGTACGGAGGCCTTGCCGCCCTTGGGGGTGCCGCTCCTGGTTCTCGTGTTCTGGTTCCCGGTTGTCTGGGCGCCGGGTCCGGCCGCGGGGCCAGGTCCCGCCGCCCACGGGTGCCGCGGGGCCCAGGCCCTGCGGTCCCTCCGGTGCCCCTCATGCCGGTGGCGGTGGGGGTTTTGCAGCATTAGAGGCTGGCTGTCGGCGTGTCGCCGGCGTGTCGTGGTTCTAATGACGCCATTTCCCCCGTTTGGTGGCGGTGAGATCACGGTTTGAGGTGGTGTGGTGCCCAAAGTGCAGACCACCTCGGCGAAAAACGCTGAAAATCGGGGTGTTGTGGGCGAGGTGGTCTGCGTTTTGGGCGCAGTGGTGTCAGTCGTGGTGGCCGTGCTGGCAGCCGGGCCCGTCTACTGGCAGTGTTAACCCTTCCATGCGCAGCTAAACCCTATTGGTGGCATGGTGGGCAGCCTGCCCAGGCCACCACCTCACGGGTTAACGTGCGCATCAAAGGGGCCCGCGTGCGCAGGATGCGTTCACAGGAACAGAAGAGGGCCTGAAGGGCTCGCAGGTGTCCCGACGCTCCCCATGCCTCCTCGGATACGACGGAGGCGGAACCCCGAAGGATCCCGCCCCTCGTTGCGTGCGGTGACCGCGCCGTCGGCGCTGAAAATTCACGCTACCAGCAACACATAATGTCCTATAACCCGCAAAGCGCGGCAGTGACGCCGCAACGGGCGGTGGGTATGTGAAAGGGGCAGCGCAGACACAAGTCCGCGCGGCCCCTTGTCGAAAGCTATGAGCTCAGTGCTCGCCCGCGTGCTCCTTTAGGCGCTCGTAGGAGCGGCGAATCTCGGCCTCGGCCTCTTCGCGACCCACCCAGTGGGCGCCCTCGACGCTCTTGCCGGGCTCGAGGGTCGCGCTGAACCTCGAAGAAGTGCTGGATTTTCAGGCGGTGGAACTCTGACACGTCGTCGATCTCGGTACGCCACGAGGCGCGCTGGTCCGAGGCGGGGACGCACAGGACCTTGTCGTCGCCGCCCTTCTCGTCGCGCATGCGGAACATGCCGAGTGCGCGGCAGCGGATCACGCAGCCGGGGAAGGTGGGCTCCTCGAGAAGCACCAGCGCGTCCAGCGGATCCCCGTCCTCACCCAGGGTGTCGTCGATGAAGCCGTAGTCATCCGGGTAACGAGTGGACGTGAAGAGCATGCGATCAGGCGGATGCGACCCGTCTCGTGGTCGATCTCGTACTTGTTTCGGTTCCCCTTGGGGATCTCGATGGTCACGTCAAATTCCATGGCCGCGCCTTCCGCTTCAGCCCCGAAACTCGGGGGTCCAGTTAGTTGTGTCGGCGCATGGACGGGTACTGTAGGTACCGAAGTAACCACGAAGGAAATCCATGCATCGCACGTCTACAGGGGGCCATTGTAAGCGCTAGCGCCGCACTCGTGGCGACGGCGGCGCTGGTGGGTGCCGGTTGTTCGACGCAGACGGCTACTCCGGCGGACGCCCCCCACTGCCTCGACGGCTGAAGGCGCAACGGTTTCCGGTAACGCAAAGGGTACCGGGAACCCGGTTTCCGCCGAGAGGTCAGGCGCTGTGGGCGCCGGTCGCGGCAGCCGCGGCTGAGGCGGGTACACGGCGTGGGGGACGGTCGTGGACGCGCAGACCGGAAGGTCCTCCTGGATGCGGCCGCCGCCACCCGCACACGCCCGCCTCGACGACGAAGACCCTCGCGGCTTTCTCCGCGCTGCACCATCTGGATCCGACGGCGACGCTGACGACCAGCGCGCTTCTGGGTGGCGACAACCAGACCCTCTACCTGGATTCGGAGGGCGACCTGCTCCTGGGGCATCGGCACCTCCGACGAGGTCGAGGTCTCGGGCCGCGCGGGCCTGCAGACCCTCGCGAAGGACACGGCCGCGGCCCTGACGCAGCGCGGCATCACCTCTGTGACCCTGAACTGGCGCGGCACTCTCTTCGAGGGCGCCTCGCACCCTGTCCTCGTGGGACGCGCAGGAGGTCGGTTCCTACGAGGCCACGTCGGCCCCCATGGCGATTGACGCCGGACGCACCTACGAGGGTGCCAACGCTTTCTACTCGGACGCGCCGGGCCGCGTCGCCGAGTCTTCTCGCAGGCCCTCGGCGCGGAGGGATTTCCGCGACCCTCGGCGAGGCCGGGGATGCCCCGCGGGAGCGGGACCCGTCGCCTCGGTGAGCTCGGCGACGATGGGGGAGCAGCTGCGTTGGATGCTCGCGCACTCGGATAATACTCTCGCCGACCAGTACTGCCGTTTCGCCGCGCGCGCTGCGGCGCCTCCCGCCACCTACGAGGGCGCGACCGAGACGGTGCGCAAGACCCTGACCGAGGCCGGCGTCCCCACGGAGGGTCTGACCCTCGAGGACTGCTCAGGGCCTGTCGAGCAACGACAAGATCAGCGCGAACACCCTCGTCGGCGTCCTCAAGGCCTCGTACGAGGGCACGGGCACCGAGGCGGACACGATGCGCCTCCTGCCGTGGGCGGGCCTGGTCGGCACGCTCTCCCAGCGCATGACCGAGGAGCCTGCGTCCGGAAACGTGCAGGCCAAGACGGGTGCCCTCCAGGAGGTCACCGCCCTGTCCGGGTCCGTTCAGACGAAGAGTGGGCGCGTCCTCCTCGTGTCGATCGGCCACGACAACGTCACCGAGGGCGCCTACGCCACGCGCGGCCGCCTGGACGCCTTCGAGGAAGGCCTGGCCGGGCTAGACTGAGGCCATGGATATGCCGTTTGGCCCGCGCAACGTCGCGGGAGTTCTCGCCTCGTTGTCCTACGCGGGCCCCTCGGCCTCTCGCGTGGGTGCCTCCGCCGTCGTGGCGCGCCTGCGCCGCTCGGTCGCCTGGTCGGATCGCCGGCTCGCCGAGCTGTCGACCCTGCCCGAGGCTTCTGAGAAGGTGGCCGGATCCCCGACACTCGTCGTCGACCGACGAGGCCTGATCCGCTCGGTCGGATTGCTCCTGGAGAGCTTCGAGGATGCGCGTACGCCCAAGGTTCTGGCCGCCGAGGCCATCATCCTGCGCGCCCTGGCCAAGGATGCGACGGGCATCTGGGACGTGCGCTCGGGCCGCCGGATCCTCGTGGCCCCCAACGTGCTCGCGGACGCGCAGCGCTACGCCCTGGATCAGACGGACTGGTGCCGCTGGGTGTCCCTGTGCAGGACTGCGCGGTGTCCACCTCACCACGCCCCTCACCTCGTCCCCTATGTCGCCGACCTGATGCGCTCGCTGTCCGAACGCAGCGACGAGCTCGTGCGCGTTGTCCTGCTCCTGGACGCCCTGCCCACCGCGGAGATGGAGGTTCTCACGCCCCGCGACCTGCCCTCGATCCAGTGGCTGCGCACGCATCGCGCCCACGCGGGCGGCGTCGCCCTGGTGCGCGCATGCGCGGCGGCCGGCATGCCCGCTGGCCGGGGTCGAGGCCCTGCAGGCGCAGACCGAAGGTTTGCGCGCACCGTCGTACGCGAGGGGCGCGATCGCGGAGCTTCTGTCGAGCGTCGATGCTCTGCCGAGCGCCCGCAGTACGCGGAGCCGACAGCGTGGCTGGCACGTGTGCGCTGACGCCTCGAGCCGCGTGGGCGCGAACCCGCGCGGCCCCCTGCGCGCCTGCTCCCTGGCGGTGCGCGACCACCTGACCTCCTTCATCGACGAGGCCGGGGCCCCTCCCGCTCTCATCGTCGGCCTGTCGGGAGGCGCGGATTCGCTGGCGCTGGCACTGACGACGATCGACGTGGCCGCGCGCCGGAATCCCCGTTGTGACGGTGACCGTCGACCATGGGCTGCGCGCGGGCAGCGGCGAGGGAGGCTCGCCGCGTCGCGGATCGGCGACCTCCCTGGGGGGCGCGCGGCGTCGTTGAGACCGTGGCGGTGGACGGCGGGAGGGCCCGAGGCGCGGCCCGCGACGCCCGCCGAGCCGCCCTGCGAGCGGTCGCCCAGCGTGAAGGTGCCCCGATCCTCCTCGGCCACACGATGGACGACCAGGCTGAGACGGTCCTCCTGCGCCTCGCGCGCGGATCCGGCCCCTCGTCCCTGCGGGCCATCGCCCCCATCTCGCGCGACGATGACGGGGTGACGTGGCTGCGCCCCCTCCTCGGGCTGCGGCGAGCGGACACGGAGCAGGCCTGCGCCCAGGCGGGCCTCTCCCCGGTTGAGGACCCGACCAACGACATCGACGGGCCGTGGCGGGCCGCCGACAGCAGTCCCTGCGCCGCTCGGCCCTGCGCCACCGGGCGATCCCCGCCCTGGCCTCGGCCCTGGGGGTGGATCCGGTTCCCGCGCTGGCTCGCACGGCTGCCCTGTGCGCGGCCGACGACGACGCCCTCGCACAGTGGGCGCGCGCGCTCGCTGACTCGGCGACGCAGGGGGAAGGGCATGACTTCGAGAAGGCGCGTCCGTCCCTGGCGGTGTCCGACCTGCTGGGCACCCCCCGCGCGGTGCGCACCCGGGCGCTGCGCGAGGCCGCCCGCTCGGGCGGAATCCGCGCGTTGTCCAGTGCCCACGTGGACGCCCTCGACGACCTCGTGGTCGCGTGGCGCGGCCAGGGGCCCATCGACCTGCCTGGGCTCCGCCTCGCGCGTTGGACGCGGGGCGAACGCGCGTATCTCTTTCGTCGCGCGCACCCGGCGACCCGACGGCACCAGCCCCCGCCTAAACGGTGGGAACACACCGCGACAGAACCCATCGGAGCGGCCCGGCGCTGATTGCGCGATCACAGGATGTTGCGCTGACAGTGAGAATCCCGTCCTTCCTGGAACAGGCGAGCGTTTGTGTGGCACGCTTATAGTGGAATCGCTCGCGTAGCATCGATACGAAAAGAGGACACGGTGGACGCAACCGATATGGGTAACGACCTGAAAGAAATCCTGGTCACCGCCGAGGATATGGACCGTCGGCTCGGTGAAATGGCCGAGCAGATCGACCGCGACTACGCGGGCGAAGACCTGCTGCTCGTCGGCGTCCTGCGTGGCGCCGTCATGGTCATGGCGGACCTGTCCCGCAAGCTGCACACCCCCCTTGAGATGGACTGGATGGCCGTGTCCTCCTACGGGTCGGGTACCAAGACCTCGGGCGTCGTGCGCATCCTGAAAGACCTCGACCAGGACGTGGCCGGACGCCACGTGCTCATCGTCGAGGACATCATCGACTCCGGCCTGACCCTGTCCTGGCTGCAGGCGAACCTCCTCGGACGAGGCGCCGCCTCTGTCAAGATCGCGACCGCCCTGCGCAAGCCGGAGGCCGCCAAGGTCGACGTGGATGTTGCCTACGTGGGCTTCGACATTCCCGACGAGTTCGTCGTCGGTTATGGCCTGGATTACGCGGAAAAGTACCGTAATTTGCCTTTCGTCGGCACGCTGCAGCCGCACGTCTACAACAACTAAGAACGCTTACCTGTAGGGGACCCACGTGAACGAGAAGATCAAGAACAAACGCCCCAGCCTGGGCTGGGTGATGGTTCCGCTCATCATGCTGCTCGTCGGCGGCTGGTTCATGTGGGGCTTCTTCAGCCCTCGCGCCGTCACCACCTCCGAGGGCCTTGCGCTCATCTCGGGTGACACGGTCGAGCAGGTTGTCCTCAACGAGGGCACCCAGCAGGTGAACCTGACGCTGACGGAAAACTACGTCCACCAGAGCACCGGCGGCGACGATAAGACCGTTGATCTGGGCAAGAACGTCTACTTCACGTACTCCTACGTGCAGACCAAGGACATCCTCGACACGGTGGCCGACAAGGCTCCCGCGAAGGGCTGGAACGCGGTGCGTCCCCAGTCCGGCATCCTCGGTGGTGTCGTCCAGCTGCTGGTTTCGCTGGTGATCCTGGGCGGCGCGTTCTACTTCATCATGCGCTCCATGTCGGGCTCGCGGATGATGGGCGGATTCACGCAGTCTCGCGCCAAGGAATTCAACCAGGAGCGCCCGGACGTCACCTTCGCGGACGTCGCCGGTGAGGACGAGGCCGTGGAGGAGCTCGAGGAAATCCGCGAGTTCCTGGCCTCCCCGGACAAGTTCCACAAAGGTGGGTGCGCGCATCCCGCGCGGCGTCCTGCTCTACGGTCCTCCCGGAACAGGTAAGACCCTCCTCGCCAAGGCGGTTGCCGGCGAGCTAACGCCTTCTTCTCGATCTCCGGTTCGGAGTTCATGGAGCTGTACGTCGGCGTGGGTGCCTCCCGCGTGCGTGAGCTCTTCGAGCGCGCCAAGAAGAACGCGCCGGCCATCATCTTCGTCGACGAGATCGACGCCGTGGGTCGCCACCGCGGCAGCGGCATCGGCGGCGGCAATGACGAGCGCGAGCAGACGCTCAACCAGCTCCTCGTCGAGATGGACGGCTTCGACGAGCGGGCCAACATCATCCTGATCGCGGCGACCAACCGACCCGACATCCTCGACCCCGCGCTGCTGCGCGGGCCGTTTCGACCGCCAGATCGCCGTCGAGGCCCCCGACTTGAAGGGCCGCGAGGCCATCCTCAAGGTCCACGCGCAGGGCAAGCCCCTCACCGAGCAGGTCGACCTGCGTCAGATCGCCAAGCGCACGCCCGGTTTCACGGGCGCCGACCTGGCGAATGTCCTCAACGAGGCGGCGCTGCTCACCGCCCGCTCCGACATGCAGTTCATCGATGAGCGCGCCATCGACGAGGCCATCGACCGCGTGATCGCGGGCCCGCAGAAGCGCACCCGCGTCATGAACGACCACGACAAGGCCGTGACCGCCTACCACGAGGCCGGCCACGCCCTGGCCGCCGCCGCCCTGAACTACACGGACCCGGTCACGAAGGTGACGATCCTGCCGCGCGGCCGCGCCCTGGGCTACACGATGGTCATGCCCACCGAGGACCGATTCAACAAGACCCGCAACCAGCTCCTCGACGATCTGGTCTACGGCATGGGCGGGCGCGTCGCCGAGGAGATCGTCTTCCGCGATCCGTCCACCGGCCCCGCCAACGACATCCAGCAGGCCACGAAGACGGCCCGCGCGATGGTCACCGACTACGGCATGAGCGACCGCATCGGCATGGTGAAGCTCGGCGACGCCGACACCGAGGCCTTCGGGCACGGCAGCGGCGAGGGCCCGCGCTCCTTCTCCGACGAGACGGCCGCGATCATCGACGAGGAGGTGCGTCGCCTCCTCGACAACGCGATGCGCGAGGCGTGGAGGATCCTCACGGAAAACCGCGGTGTTCTGGACACCCTGGCCTCGCGCCTGCTCGAGGAGGAGACCCTCGACGAGGCGCAGCTCGCCGAGATCTTCAGAGGATGTCGTGAGGCCCCCGAGCGCCCCGTGTGGAACTACCAGTCCGACGCAGCGGTGCCCGGTGCCCTCATGGGTAACCCGGTCGGCGTGGGGTCCGCCGAGGCCTCGGCCACCCCCGAGGCGTCGTTTGAGGTCCCCTCGATCGACGTCTCCGACGTGATGGGTGCCCAGGCGAACGAGGGTGAGGAACAGGAATGACCTACGATCCCGCAGGCGTTGAGAAGGCGTCGCGCGACCTGCTCGTCGCAATCGGTGAGGACCCCGAGCGCGAGGGCCTGGTCGGCACCCCCGATCGCATGGCGCGCGCGTGGCGCGAGATGTGCAAGGGCCTGACCGAGGATCCGCGCGAACACCTGCGTACCCAGTTCCACGCGGGCACCGACGAGCTGGTCCTGGTCCGTGACATCACCTTCTTCTCGGTGTGCGAGCATCACCTGCTACCCTTCTACGGCCGCGCCCACGTGGGTTTACATTCCGCGCGGCGGGGGTTGTGACAGGCCTGTCCAAGCTGGCCCGCGTGGTCGAAGACTACGCGCGCCGCCCCCAGGTCCAGAGCGCCTGACCGCCCAGGTTGCCGACGCGATCGACGAGATCCTGAACCCCCAGGGCGTCATCGTCGTTATCGAGGCCGAGCACATGTGCATGTCGATGCGCGGCATCTCAAGCCTGGTTCCTCCACTGTGACCAGCGCGCTGCGCGGCATCGCTGAGCGACGGCGCGACCCGCGCCGAGATGATGGCCCTCGTCCTGTCCGGGAGCCGATGACGTGAGTGCCCTGCCCCTGCCCGCCGCCCCGGCCTCGTCCCCGGTCCCGCCCTGGCGCTGCCCGGTGGCCTGACCCTGCCTGCCGGTCGGACGGCGGTCATGGGCATCCTCAACGTGACCCCTGATTCTTTCTCGGACGGGGGACGCTACACGGACGTCGCGGCCGCGCTGCGCCACGCGCGCGAGATGGTGGCCGCCGGTGCGGACCTCATCGACGTGGGCGGGGAGTCGACCCGCCGAACTCGACGCGCATCAGCGCAGACGAGGAGTGGGCGCGCATCTGCACCATCGTTGAGTCCCTGGCCGCCGACGGCGTCATCGTGTCGGTGGATACGCTGCACGCGTCGACGGCCCGCGAGGCCGCGCGCGCGGGTGCGGCGATCATCAACGATGTGAGCGGCGGGCGCTGGGATCCCGAGATGAACACGGCTGTTGCGCAGTCGGGCTGCGCGTACGTCGTCCAGCACTACCGCGCGCTGCCGGGCATGCCGGGGGAGCACTTCGACTACGGGGACGACCTCGTGGGCATGCTCATCGAGCGCGTGGGGTCCCAGGTTCAAGACGCTATTGATGCTGGTGTGACAGCTGATAAAATTGTGGTAGACCCGGGCCTCGGCTTCTCACTGACGGGCGACCAGTGCTGGCAGATCCTGCGCGAACTGCCGCGCTTCGCGCAGGTTGGATACCCGTCCTCGTCGGAGCGTCTCGCAAGCGTTTCGTCAAGGCCCTCGAGGGGCGACGTGGACGCGAACAGCGCGGACATCGCCGCCTACTGCGCGGCAGCTGGCGCGTGGGCCGTGCGGGTCCACGACGTAGCAGCCACCGTAGCGGCCATCGCCCGAAAAGAGAACGACGTTGACTAACCGACGCGTCATCATCGCCCTGAAAGGACTCGGGGCGGAGGCCAACCACGGCGTCTACGACTTCGAGCGCGCCCGCAACCAGCGCTTCAGCGCCGACATCGTCATGTGGGTCGAGACCGCCGGCAACGCCGACGACATCGCAGCCACCGTCTCCTACGCGGACATCGCCGACGAGGCCATGGCCGTCCTCACCGGCACCGCCGTCGACCTCATCGAGACCCTCGCCGAAACCATCGCCTCGCGCGTCGCGGAGCCACGAGGGCGTTGTCGGCACTCGAGGTCACCGTCCACAAGCCCGACGCCCCCATCGACCACCCCTTCGCGGACGTGTCCGTGACCGTGCGAAACAGGCCAGACCGACGCGATGCCCCTGTCGCTGTCCCTCAAGGGAGTTTACGAGGCCGAGGATGGCTCCGTCCTCACCGGCGAGATCGAGGGCCTACAGCCGCGCCCAGGCCCCCAGCCCGGCCGAGCAGGAGCAGGCGGTGCCCTGCCCACGCGCCGCGACGTGCAGGCCGCCCACGCAGCGCCCGCGCACGACGCGACGCGCCCCGAGCGCCTGCGCTCGCGCCGAGTCGTCCTGGCGATCGGCGGCAACCTCGAGGGACGTGCCCGTCACCCTCATGCACACGGTCGAGGCCCTGTCACCATGGAGGGCTTCCAGATCGACGACGTCTCGCCGATCATGCGCACCAAGCCGGTGCTGGCCCCCGGCCAAGCCCCCCAGCCCGACTACTGGAACGCCGTCGTCGTCGGCTCCGCGATCGCGACCCCCGACGAGCTGTTCGCCCAGACCAGCCGCATCGAGCGCGAGCTCGGTCGCGAGCGCCACGTGCGCTGGGGTGCTCGCACCGTCGATATCGACATCATCCAGATCGAGGGCCTGGCCTCCTCCGACCCGGTCCTCACCCTGCCGCACCCGCGCGCCAGGAACGCGCCTTCGTCCTGGCGCCCTGGCTCCTGTGCGACCCCGACGCCATCCTCGAGGGCGTGGGCCGCGTGTCCGACCTGCTGGCCGACACCCCCGACCGCGAGGGCATCATCGACGCCGTCGACGACTGGCTGGAGGACCCCGCGGCCGTCATGGCCGACTCCGACCAGCTCCTCGCCCAGCGCGTCGAGCAGGCCAGCTCCGACATGCGCGAGCTCATCGAGACCCTGACCGGTGAGATCAGCCAGGGTCAGCGACCTCGTCACCCGCCCGGGCGAGCGCCGATCCGGTGGAAATTCCCGCCGCCCACACGGTCCTCGAGGACTCCTTCGACGACGTCGAGGAGGCCGCAGCCTCCCGCGCATGCCGAGGAACCCGAGGCCGCCCCGTCTCCGGCGAGGGGCCCCCGCCCCTCGCGCCAGCATCTGGAGCCGCCTGTCCGCCGTCCAGGATTCGGGCGAGGCCGCGACCGCCCGGCGGTGCCCGGGCCCGCCCCACCGTCAGCGCCGCCGCGCAGCGACGCCAAAACCTCGTCGCGCCCGTCCTGGCACCCCGTGTCCTCCGTGCCCGCCGACTCCCCGGCAGGTCGCATGACCCGCAAGATCGGCACCGGCACCTACACGCGGAGCAGGGACCGAAAAAGCCCCGCTGGGCCCCGTGTTCGAGTCAAGCGCGAGGTCCCGCTCCAAGATCGCGCTGCCCGACTGGAACTCTCGTGAGTGCCTCCCACGACGTGCGCGTCGTCGACGACCGCTCCGGCCTGGGGCGCGACGACGAGGCCCCCAAGGCCACCGTGCACGCCGACGGACGCGCCACCATCCTCGCCCCGGGCTGCCCGACAACACCCCCGTCGGCCCCATCCCCGAGGACGAGGCCACTCAGACCGGCATTCTGCGCCGAGTCGTCGTGCGGCCCACGATGACGGGCGCGATCCCCATCGTCAAGAGGCGTTAAATGAAACCCCTGTCGATCACCTGGGTGACGCTGGTCGGCTTCGTCTGTGCCCTCCTCAGCTTCGTCGGCTTCTTCGCGTACATGCGCGCGGGAGGCACCCCCCTGATCGTCACGCCCGGCCCGGCCGTCGTCTTCGCGGTCGCGACCGCGCTCCTCATCTGGTCTGGCCTGGCTGTGCGCCGACTGCGCGCGAACAAAGACACGTGGATCGACGCGATCGGCGCGATGCGCGTCGCCGTGTTCGCCAGGGCCAGCGCGATCGTCGGAAGTGCGCTCGCCGGTGTCCTCATCGGCGTCATGATCGTGTCCCTCACGCAGCTCGAGGCCTCGGCGATGGTCGCCAACGCGATCGCCTCGGGCATCAGCGGCCTGGTCGGTCTCGTCTGGACCGTCGTTGCTCTCGCTGTGGAACGCTGGTGCGTGATCGACCCCGACGACGATGGATCGTCGAGCTCGCATAAGCGCAGCGCCGCCGCTTAAGCGCCTCGTGTGGGAGTCCTCTCGCGCGCGAAAGTGAGCGTGCCCCGAGCGTTAGTCGCGCCCCGACGTCGTGGGCCGGTATCGTGGACGCGTGGCTGACCAGCGTAAGAATTCCCCCCGGCGACCCTCCCCCCGTCGCTCCGCGTCCGCATCCGGGCGCGCAGGCGACTCACGCCTCCCGTGCCGCAACGGGCGGTCGGGGAGCTTCGACGCGCGCGGCGTCTTCCGCCGGAGCCTCGACGGCTAAGCGGGGGAGCGGGACAGGCGCGCGTCGGCCCACGAAGGCCTCGTCGGGCGGTGGACGCCCGCCCGTGAACCTGTGGCCCCGGCGTATCATCACCGGCCTCGGACTGATCCTCATCCTCGCGCTCATCGTGTGGGGGATCGTCGCCGCCGTACGCGCCATCGCGGGAGCCTTCAGCGCCGATTCCACGCCCCAGTCGACCCCGCAGCCCGTCGTCCAGTCCGGGGCCCTCGACGCCTCCGGATACAGGCTCAAGGGCGGCCAGGAGGCCACCGCCGACGGCCTGCTCACCGACGGCACCACGATCGACATTCCCGCCTGCCTGGACCGCGACATCACGGCCACCGCGAAGGCGAGCTCCGTGGCTTCTGGTTCCGCGATGCCCGTGACGCTCACGCTGGAAAACCGCGGCTCGGTCGCCTGCTCGACGTCGCTGACGCGCTTCAACCTGGCGGTGACGACCGGTGACCACCAGGTCTACGACTCCTCGCGCTGCGCCGACAGCCAGCAGTCCTCCACGACGCTGCTGCTGCGCCCGGGCGGCACCTGGTCCGGCACGCTGCGCTGGGATGGATACGTGTACACGAACGGCTGCACGGCTCCCGCGGGCGGTGCGAGCGCGGCTGCGGCCGGCACCTACAAGGTCGCTGTCGTGATGGGGACGCGCGAAGTTGGATCGACCGTCGTCGACGTGACGCCTGCGCCCACCCCCGCGCCCCAGTCGGGCGCACAGTCGGGCCGCTAGGGGCTAGCGGCCGCCGGGCGGCTACCAGCCGACGATGCCTGCGTTGACGGCCTGAGCCTGATGGGCCAGGTTCTCCTTGATGAGCTTCGCCCGGTAGGGGCCGATCCCCTCGAGCGCCTCCAGGTCCGCAACGGTGGCCGCGCGCAGCTGCGGCAGCGAGTTGAAGTGCGCGGACACGACCTTGATGGCGCTCACGACAGGTGCGGCACCAGGGACAGGGGCGCGCACGCCGCGCGGCTCGATCTCGCGATCAGGTCCGCGACCTCGTACACGTCCAGGCCCAGGATGTTCGAAATCGCGGTCAGGGTCCACGATCCGCTCCGAGCCGAGCGAGGACAGCTCGGCCTCGACGCGGGCCAGGTCGTCCGGGTTCGCGATGTAGTCGCGCATGACGAGGGCGCGCTCGGACGCGGAGCCGCGCACGGGTCCTCGACCTGCAGGGCCAGCAGGCGGCCCTCTGAGCCCAGCTCCTCGAGGTACTCCGTGATCTCGGAGGTGATACGTCGGATCATCTCCATGCGCTGCATGACGGTGGCGACGTCGCGCACGGTTGCGCTGTCGCGCATTTCCAGGATCGTGAGGGTCTGCAGGGACCTCGTCGAGGCGCTGACTGTAGCGGTCGAGCGTGTCGACGGCCAGGTTCGCGCGCGAGCAGGGCCTCAGGGCTCCTCCACCAGGTGATGCTCCGGGCCCACGTAGATGGAGATCATGCGCATGGACGCGGACAGGGACAGCACCGGCAGGTGGGTCTGGCGGGCGGTGCGCTGCGCGGTGCGGTGACGCATACCCGACTCGTCCGTGGGAATCGTCGGGTCCGGGAAGAGCTGCACGTTCGCTTTGCGGATGCGCCACTGGTTGGGATCGATGATGACCGCACCGTCCATCTTGCACAGTTCGCGCAGGCGCGCGGCCGTGAAAGCAACGTCGAGGTCGAAGCCGCCCGAGCACATGGCCTGCACCTCCGGGGTGTACCCCAGGACGATGAGAGCACCCGTGTGGGAGCGCTGGATTCGTTCAGTCCCTCTCGCAGAGGCGTGCCGGGCGCGACTGCGCGCAGTGCGTCACGAAGGATCGCTGCATCGGACGTCAATGTGATTTCCTCCCAGAACAGTCGGTGTGATTCCTATTATTGCGAGTCCGCGGGAAAGCGGCACGAATAGCCGTCGCCAGATCCGACACAGTAAACACGGTGATGCCGTCGACTCCCGACAGGTCCTCGCTGCCCTGGGCGGGCACGATCGCCGAGGAGAAACCCAGGCGCGCGGCCTCCGCGAGGCGGCGCTGGGTGCCCGTGCAGGCGCGCACCTCGCCCGTCAGCGAGATTTCGCCGACAGCGACGAGGTCGGCGCGCGGGGGTGCGCCCTTGAGTGAGGACACGATGGAGATGGCCATCGCCAGGTCGATGGCGGGCTCGACCGTGCGTGCGCCGCCGACCGTGGAGACGTAGACGTCCGCCCCCGACGTGTCTGCGCCGATGCGGGCCTGCAGGACCGCGAGGATCGTGACCACGCGCGCGTGGTCCACGCCCGACGTGGTGCGCCGCGGCGACCACCCGACGAGGGCGCGACGAGGGACTGGATTTCCGTGGGCAGCGGGCGGCGCCCTTCCAGAGAAACGGCCGCGCACGTGCCGGGCACGCCGCGCGTCGTGCGCGACAGGAACAGGCCGGAGGGATCGGCGAGGCCGTAGATCCCCGAGTCCGTCAGCTCGAAGCACCCCACCTCGTCGGTCGGGCCGTATCGGTTCTTCACCGCGCGCAGCAGGCGCAGGCGCGAATGACGGTCGCCCTCGAACTGGCAGACGACGTCCACGAGGTGCTCGAGGACGCGCGGACCGGCGATGCCGCCGTCCTTCGTCACGTGGCCGACGAGCAGAGTGGGCAGGTCGGACTCCTTGGCGACCCGGATCAGCGAGGCTGCGACCGCGCGCACCTGCGCGACGCCGCCCGCCCCGCCCTCGACCTGGGCGGAGGAGATGGTCTGCACAGAGTCAACGATGAGCAGGGAAGGGTGCGAGGCCTCGACGTGCCCCAGGACGACTCCGAGCTCCGTCTCATCCGCGATCAAAAGGTTCGGCTCGAGCGCGCCGATGCGTTCCGCGCGCCCGCGCACCTGGGCCGCCGACTCCTCGCCCGTCACGTAGAGGACGGGGCCACGCCCGCACGCCGCCGCCGTGCGCGCAGCGCCTAGCGGCCACGTCCAGCAGCAGCGTCGACTTACCCACGCCGGGTTCGCCCGCCAGGAGGATCACCGCGCCGGGAACGATGCCGCCGCCGAGGACCCGGTCCAGCTCACCCACGCCCGTCGAGCGCGACGAGGCCCGCTCGCCGTCCACCTCGCCGATCGGTAGGGCAGGGCGACGCGGGGGAGTCGCGGCCGCGCGCGGCCCGCCCGAGGCCTCGCCGGCCTGGTCGACGGTGCCCCACGCCCCGCACTCGCGGCACTGGCCCACCCACTTAGGGGAGGTCCACCCGCACTCGGAGCAGCGGTAGGTGATCTTCTCTTTCGCCATGCACTCACCGTAACCCGGCCCGCCCTCATCTGCGGTTCTGAACTGCCCCCCGAGGTCAAGACGTCGGAGGGGCCGAGCAGCCCCTGGCCGAAATTTGAGCCGCCGGTTATCGGCATTCTCCCCGAGAAAGGTGCAGGCATTCCAAACCCCAGCAGCGGTGGTGCGAAACCCCCTCGGCGCTGAAAGGGAAATGCTCCCCTTAGATCGGGTCTGCCTGCCGCGTTGAGCGGCAGCGCTGGCAATGGTTGTGGCCCCGCACAGAAACTATTGTGCGGGGCCACAACCCTATACAAAGGGCGTCAGGGGCGGTTCGCGAAGTACTCCAGCAGGTGCGAGTCGCCCGACACGATGATCTCGTCGTCGGCGTTGATGCGCGTCGACGAGTCCGCGTACTCGAAGCGCTGCTTGGGGCGGCGGATCGCCAGCACGTTGACGCCGTAACGGCCGCGCAGGTCGAGTTCTTCGAGGGAGAAGCCTCGCACCTCCTGCGGGGGACGCAGCTTCATGATGGAGAAGCCGTCCTTCTCCATCTCGATATAGTCAACCATGCGGCCGCCCACCAGGTGCGCCGTGCGCTTGCCGGCGTCCAAGTCGGGGTAGACGACGTGGTGGGCACCCACGCGCCGCAGGATACGGCCGTGCTGGGACGACGTCGCCTTCACCCAGATTGAGGAAATACCCATGTCGACGAGGTTCGCGGTGATGAGCACCGCCGCCTCCAGCGAGGAGCCCACGCCGACGACGGCGCTGCGGAACTCGCGCGCCCCCAGCTGCTCGAGGGCGTCCTTGGAGGTCGCGTCCGCCTCGACGAGGGGGAATCGACCCGCGAAGGCCTGCACGCGGGCGGGGTTCTTTTCGACGGCCAGGATCTCATAGCCCAGCTGGTCCTGCGTCACCGCGACGGCGGATCCGAAACGGCCCAGCCCGATGACGAGCGTTCCCGACTGGAGTTCCTTTGACTCGCGTTCATCTGCCATGCCCCCATTCTTCCCTGCGTGCGCCCCCAACGCGAACGCTGAGGCCGTGAACGGGGTGGTGTCTATGGGCTGTGCGCCTGGATGTACTGGCCAGCGTGATGGTGTCCGCAAACAGCTTGCGGAGCTCATGGGTTGTGGCCCTATCAGGGCGATGCGTGTGAAACGCGCGTGAAACATCGCGACTTGGCTGCTAACGTCCCGCCTCTGCGCGGATGGCGACCATAACCTGTCAAAGAATGATGGCTTTGTGCCGTCCGCAGTTCGAGGTGACAGTGATGTCTGCTCGCTTATGAAACCGGCGTCGCCTTTGCTCGTGCAGGCTGAGCCTCAACTGAAACCGCCATCGCCTTTGCGGGCGTGAATGGGCCTGTTTTGGGCGGTTGGAGCCGTGCATTGGTGTCGCGGGTTTCAAGCGCGAGTGTCGGCCGTCGCGCATTGGTGTCGCGGGTTTCAAGCGCGAGCGTCGGTGCTCACGTTGTGGCTCACTCGTTACATGCACGGCGTTTGGAGTTGCCCGGTTGTTCTCGCGGTCTCATGAATCCGGCCGCGCGCGGCCTCATGCAGCGATGATGCTGGATGTCCCCCCGCCTCTCTCCGCCGCCACCCGACCTCACGCGACGAGGCCACCCGACCTCACGTCGCGACGGTGCCAGCCGCCCCAGCGATCAGCCTATGATCGGCCGTTCCTCCGGCATGCGGATGACGCGGGAGCGCTCGCGCAGGGCGAGGGCTGCTGCCACCGTCATGGAGCCGGTGCGGCCGGCAAACATGAGGAAAATCAGCACGTACTTCGCACCGACGGGCAAGACCGGGGTAATGCCGGTGGACAGGCCCACGGTCGCGAACGCGGAGACGGTCTCGAACAGGATGATGTCGAGAGAATAGTGCGTCATTGACAGCAGGAGGACCACGGACACGGCCACGAGAGCCAGGCCCAGCAGTGACACGGCAACCGCCAGTCGGACGGCGCTCGTGGGGATGCGGCGCCCGAAGGTCTCGATGTCGCGGTCGCCTCGAGCCTCAGCGATGACGGCCAAGACGAGAACGGCAAAAGTTGTGACCTTCACGCCGCCCGCAGTGGATGCGGAGCCGCCGCCGATCATCATGAGGATGTCCTGCACGAAATGGGTCTGGGACTGCATGGCGCCGACGTCCAGGGCTGACAGGCCGGATGAGCGGGAGTTAACGCCGGCGAGCATGGCGTTGAGGATCTTGGAGGGAGTGTCGATCGCGCCTAGGGTTGCGGGGTTGTTCCACTCGGTGAGCGCGAGGGCGAGCGCGCCCACGAACGCGAGGATCAGGTAGGTCGACAGGGTGAGTTTGGTGTGGAGCCGCCAGCGTCGGGGTGTGCGCAGGTTCTTGGCGACGTCCATGATGACGGGGAAGCCGGTGGCTCCCACGGTGGTGCCCAGGATGATGGGGATGAGCATCCACCAGTCGGTGACGTGGGGGGGGAGAGGCCTTCAGGCAGGATGACGAAGCCCGCGTTGTTGAACACGGAGATCGCCATGAAGACGGCGTCCCACACGGCGCGCACGGGGTCGATGCCCATCGACAGGAAGCGCGGGAGGAACATGGCGGCCAGGAGGGCTTGCATGGTCAGCGACGTAGCGATGACGGCTTTGAGGAGCGTGGAGATCTGGCCCATGGCGCCGGTGCCGGTTTCCTGCGTGGCGAGCATGCGCTGGGTGAGGCCGAGGTGGCGCGAGACGGCGAATCCGAGGATCGATGCGAGGGTCATGACGCCCAGGCCGCCGACGACGATGCCGGCTGCGATGACTGCCTGCCCGAAGGGGGACCAGTAGGTCGCGGTGTCGACGGTGGTCAGGCCGGTGACGCAGACGGCGGACACGGCGGTGAAGAGAACGTCGACGAAGGGTGCGGAGGTGTCGGACGAGGAGGAGATCGGCAACATCAGGAGCGCCGTGATGACGCCGATGATGAGCGCGAATGTGCCCAGAGCGAGGCGTGCGGGCGAATAGCGTGCCTGCTTGGACAGCCACGCGCGCACGCGCTGCATGGTCGTGGTGGGTACCTCGCCGTGTGGGTTCTGGGGGCCTTCGGGGATGCGGCGGACGATGGGGGAGGGCTGTGGGCTCAGTGGTTCCTCAGAGAGCGCGGGGGACGAGGCCGTGGCGCGTCCGCGTATCAGGGAATGGGTGGCGCCGGGTTCGGGGCGTAAGCGAGGTGTCTTCCCTCGCTGCTGACGACCCTTGCGTGCCGGTGCCATCGATGCTCCTTAACGACTCTGCAACAAAAGTGGACAAAGTTGCAGTTTCCATGTGGTTGGGCAGTAGTATATTTCGTGAGGCTACGTAAGCGGTGAACGAATCGGGTTTAGCGCGCCTCGCGAGCACATCTGGGAGTCATTAATGGAACAGCAGTCGGCGCCGCGCTTTATGACTGTCACGGAAGTGGCGGACATCATGCGCGTCTCTAAGATGACTGTGTACCGGTTGATTCACAGTGGCGAAATGCCCGCGATTCGCGTCGGAAAGAGCTTCCGAGTCCCGGAGGCCGCGGTCGCCCAGATGATTCAGGCCGGTATGGCAGATCACTCTGGTGACCAGGCTCGCGTCATTGGCGGGTAGTATAGGCACGATGTACCCGGCTCGGGCACCCATCATCCATCAGCGGTAGTACCTCTGCCGCACACACTACGAGGGAGGAACCCCATGGGCTCCGTCATCAAGAAGCGCCGCAAGCGCATGGCGAAGAAGAAGCACCGCAAGCTCCTGCGCAAGACGCGTCACCAGCGTCGCAACAAGAAGTGAGCGAGCGGAGGCCCGACCTTTTGGTCGGGCCTCTCGTGTATTCGGGGCCCTATACTTGGGTGTCATGGACCGCACCATTATTCACGTTATGCGCCACGGCGAGGTGGACAATCCCGACGGTGTTTTGTACGGGCGGCTGCCCGGTTTTGGGTTGACGGAGCTGGGGCATGCGATGGCTGCCCGTGCCGCTGAGTATCTGGTTGATTCGGGTGCGGATATTGCTCGCGTGATTTCGTCGCCGCTGCTGCGCGCGCAGTTGACGGCGGCTCCGACGGCGGCCGCGTACGACTTGAGTATCCAGTCGGATCCGCGCCTCATTGAGTCGGACAACGTCTTCGAGGGGCTGCCGGTGAACACTAACCGCGCGATGCTGGCGAACCCGAAGTACTACAAGTACTACTGCAATCCGCTGCGTCCCTCGTGGGGTGAGCCCTATCGGGATATCGCGTCGCGTATGAGTGCGGCCCTCTCCTCGGCTTTGCGCGAGGCCCGGGGGCGTGAGGCGCTCGTCGTGTCCCACCAGAATCCGATCGTGACGCTGACGCGCTTCGTGAACGGCCAGTCGCTGGCGCACGCGCCGAAGTCGCGCCACTGTGCTCTCGCGTCGATCACGTCGTTTATCTTCTCGGGCGCGACGCTGGTGGGCACCTCCTATGCGGAGCCCGCGGCGGACCTGGTCGCGATGGCGAAGGATATGACGCCGGGGGATTCGCAGGCGGACCTGCGCCGCTGAGCGTACCCGCCGGGCGAGCGCGTCGTATCGCGGCCACGTCGCGCCGTGACAGGACAGTGCCCGAGGTGTGACCGAGCACTGTTCGAGGCGTGCGGTGTGAGCGTCGCTCAGTTGGCCTCGTCGCTGGAATCCTCGGCGGGTGTCGGTGCCCCTCGTCCTCGGAGCGCTTGCGCTGTTCCTGCGCGCGGCGCTCGTCCTCGCGGCGCTTGCGCTGGATGTCGCGCTCGAGGCGGAACAGGAACTCAGGGTCGTCGTCGGGGGCGGAGGGGCGCTTGGGGGCCTCGGGCGTGCGCGTCTGCTTCTTTTTCCGCGCGTGATACCCAGCGCAACACGAGCCAGGCGATGGGGCCGATGGCGGCGATCGTCGCGGTGAAGAGGATGATCATGAGCCAGATGGGCTTGGCAATCTTTCCGGGCATCTCGTCTTCGGGCGTGCGGTGCCAGTCGGCGGCAGCGTAGATGGTGACTGCGAGCATTGCGACGACGAAGACGATCCTGGCCATGCCCCTAGCATAGGGGCGTGGGCCGTCTCACGCTGGCGCGTTCACTCCCGGAGCAATCGGAGGAACCGCGCGGCGTTCAGGCGCGCGTGACGCGGGGGAGCGTCGCGTACGAGGGGGCGGCACCCGGCGCGAGGACCGCCGTCGATCCGGCGCGGATGCCGTCGGATACGGCCTCGGTGAAGGGCTTGCCGAGGGCCATTGCGGCGGCCAACGCGCCCACGCAGGCGTCCCCGGCTCCCGTGGTGTCCACGGCCTCGCCGAGGGTGAGGGCGGGGCAGTGCCCGGCCTCGCTGCCCGACGCCCACGCAGCCCCGTCCGCGCCGAGCGTCACCATGACGTGCTTGGGGCCGAGGCCTCGTAGCGCCCGCGCGACGCCGATCGCCTCGGTGGGGCTGGCTGGGGCGGGCATGCCGAGCGCCAGGCCTGCCTCCGTTTCGTTGACGACGAGAACGTCGACGCGCGCCATGAATGCGGCGTCGGTGGGGCGCGCGGGGGCCAGGTTGAGCAGGACGCGCGCGCCAAACGAGTGTGCCCACGTGAGGGCTTCGGCGTTGGCGGCCTCGGGGATCTCGGCTTGGAGGACGACGATGTCGGCGGGGGCGGGGAACAACGAGGCCTTGGCGGGCTCGACGGTCACGGTCGCGTTGGCCCCGGCGTCGAGGATGATCGTGTTCTCACCAGAGGAAGCGACGGTGATGAGCGCGGTCCCGGAAGGGCCGTCGACCTCGCGCAGGTGGGTGACGTCCACGCCGTGAGACGCTAGTTCCGCGCGCAGGCGCTGGCCCGAGGGATCCGCGCCGACCGCGCCCACGAAGAAGACGGGAACCCCCGAATGTGCGGCCGCGGCGGCCTGGTTCGCGCCCTTGCCGCCGAGGCCGTAGGTGAGAGAGGTGCCCGAGAGTGTTTCGCCGGGGCTGGGGAAACGGTCGACGGTGACCGAAACGTCCTGGTTGATGGAACCGACAACGATGACGCGAGACATGGTGCTCCTTTGCGAGGGATGGTTCATTGTGTCACGCCAGGGGTGGGGCAGTGGCGACTTTGAGCCTTGAGGGACGGGCGTACGGATGGGGAGCGCCCGACTGTGGGGGCATTAAGTTCGACTACATTCGCACACTAGTTTCCTGCAATACTGCTAAAGCGTTGATTTGTGGTGAACTAATCGCCGTGCGCACGCTCCGATTCTTCATCTCATCACGGGCGGCAGGCCCCACCTGCCGCGTCGCCACCGTCCCCTCACAGGTCATCCGAGGGGCGGCCTCGGCCTCGTCGATCAACGTGCGCACCGTCGCCACGGACGGCGAATACGCGCACGGGCCCGCGCGCGTGCTCCTGCCGCTTCTCGGCATCTACGCTCTTGGGACGGTCTCCCTCCAGGGATTCAACCTCGTCTACCTGCGCGTCGCCCAGGACATCGGCGCGGGGGACGCCTCCGGCCTGATCACGGCGATCCCTGGCATCGTCCTCGGTGTTGCCTGCTTCCTGTACGGAACCCTCGGTGACTTCATTCCGCTGCGCCGCATCGTCGACGTGGGAATCGCGCTGATCGTCGCGGGTTCCCTGCTTGGCTTCGTCTTCTCCTCGTCGCTGGTCGGCGTCATCGTCGCCCGCGCGCTCCAAACCCTCGGATACCAGGCGGCCGCCTCCGCGTACATGATCCTGGCGACCGCCATCCGTGACCCGAAGAAACGAGGCCTCTACGTCGGCCTCATGTGCGCCGCCTTCCAGGGTGGCACCGCGATCGGCATGCTCTCGGGCGGCATTCTCGCCGACATCAACTGGGCGCTTCTCCTCCTCATCCCCCTGGCCGGCCTCGCATTCCTGCCGATCATGGGGCGCCGAGTCCCCGCGCGCGCCCGCGCCGGACGCGTCGACGTCGTCGGCCTCGCGATCTTCTCCTCCCTGGCCCTGCTTCTCACCCTGGTCGCCGCGAACCCGCGCTGGTGGCTCATTGCGGGCCTCGTCCTCGGAGGCGTCATCTTCTGGCGATACATCGGGCGTGCGCGCACACCCGTTCATCACGCGTTCCTTCTTCACGAACGTTCCGTGGGCGCGCTCGATCAGCCTCATCCTGATCGTCTACTGCATGAACTTCACGGTCGCGCCCCTCATGAACGGCATCGGCGCCGCCAACTACGGGCTCACGCCCGCCCAGGTGTCCGTGCGCCTCCTGCCCGCCTACTGCGTCGCCCTGGCCACCGCCATGACGTCGGGCGCCGTCATGGCTCGCATCGGGCGCGGGCGGACCGTACGCGCGTGCGTCAGCCTCATCCTCGCGGGTACCGCCCTCCTCGCGCTGTGCATGAGCATGGGGCCGTGGGTCATCACCGCCGCCATGTGCTTCATCTACGCCGGCTTCGGCGCCCTGTTCACGCCCATCTACGACACCGTGTTCGCGACCGTCGCTCCGGGGCAAAACGGGCGCGCCGTCGCCATGAACGACCTCGCCATGCAGGGCAGCGCCGCAATCGGCATCGGCGTGTTCACGCCCCTGCTCGCCTCGGGGGCATTCCGGGCCATCGCCCTCGTCTGTGTCGTCGCAGCAGCGACCGGCATTGCGGGCGACTGGCTGCACGAATACCTCTACCGCCGCGGGACGCTGAGACCGAGGAGGGTGGCGCCGCAGCTCATGGCGGCTCGCGATCACCCGGCGAGTAGTCCTGGGAGGTCGGCGCGCTGAGTGTTACTTCTTCGGGATGACTCTCGGATCGAAGCCCGCAGGCATACGACCGGTTTGGAAAAGAAGGCGCTCTGGATCCTCGGTGGAGCCGTCACTCCTCAATGGTTCCGCCCCGTAGTGGGTTTCGCTGTAGCCGTCATCGGCAGCGATAAGGACGCTGACGGTCGCTCCGTATTTTTCGTGATACCAGACCATCGTTGTCGTTCTGCCGCGATCTCCGTTGTCCTCCTTCTCCCACATCGTCAAATCCGAGAGGGGTGAGGCTGTCATTGAGGATCGACCGGACTTTGTCGACGTCGCGCTCCTCGGTGTGCGGTTAGTTGCTGTGTCATCCCTGTCCTGCGGGCGGAAGGTTGGGGTCGAACCAGTCGGGGATGCGTCTGGGCTGGTCGATCATCTGCGGCGGGTTGCCAGTGGACCCGTCCGAGGGGGTGTTATCGGTGTAGTAGTAGGTGGAGGTTTGCTCGCCGAGCCGTGTCGTTGATGTCACTACAGCGTGGTACTCCTCGTTGGTCCACAGGAAGTTCACGAGTTTGATGCCGCCCGATGTCCAGCGTTATTCGGAGAGTTTGAATCCGAGGGGCAGCAAGTACTTGTTGTAGGTGTCGCGGATATGGTCCGTGTCCAGCTCGGCGAAGAAAAAGTGCGTGACTGGAAAGAACAGATGGTTTCGCCACCTTTGGAATAAGCGTCGATTTGATAGCCGTTTTTGTACGCCATGAAGTTCTCAGCAGTGAGAAGCTCATTGCGTGCGGCGATGATGGCGGGCTCGAGGTCGCGCTGGAAGGCCTCGACGGATTTGACCTGAGGGCTGATCGGGCTCATGGATCCTCCAAAAAACGGTGCGCATGCGGCGCTGACGTACGTGTGTCCCTCGGGGACATGGAACTCACCCACGTCCTGAACGCCCGAGCCGGGCGAACCAAATTGCACCAGGTCGTCAATGACTCCATCATTCACCAGGGTTGCGGCGATTCCTGCCGTTGTCGATCCATAGGAGTGGGCGGCGACAGTGATGTGGGCATCGCCAGCTCCGTGCTCGCGCGCCGCGTCGATGCCGTTGAGGAAGCTGGCGAGCTTCGGTGCGCCGTTGTTAGCCATGACGGTGGAGGAAGCCTCGACAGCACCGGGAGGCGCGTCGTAGCCGAAGAATTCAACCATGGCGACCTTTTCCCGTTAGCCGCCGCAGTTTCTGCCGATTTACGCATGGTTGTCGCATGCCCGTCATATTCGCCGAGGGCCCCTGCAACACTCGTTGTCATGCCGGGAACGATGACGCCGATGTGATCGGCATCGTCCGGATTATTCTGCGAGACGGCCGCGAGGATGTTCGGTCCGGAGGCATCCAACTGCATCAGGTACCGTGGGACCGGCGGATTCTCCGTGTTCTCTCTGTTCAGAGTTTCCTCGATCTGTTCGAGGGCTGTAACGCGGTTCTTCAGGCGATCTCGTTCAGAGCGCAGAGCTGGCTCGATATACGGTCCATTGTCATCGGAGAACTTTTGAAGGTCAGCCTCGGCCTATTTCTTAAGACGAGGCAGCATGATCCGGTTCGCCTGGTTGCGCGACGTGTAGTCGACGCCCTCAAGGTTGCCGATGACGTCGGGATGTGCTCAGATCATCCACTGCTTATCCTCTTCCGGCAGGGAATTCCACCAGGACGCGACTTCCTGTGCCGAGGCTCCGGGGGGTGGCAGCGAGGGACGCACCTTCTTGGTAGCAGAGTAGTGAACGTTGTTGTCGAAAGCTCCCGCCTCAAGGGACGCTAGCTTCTGTGAGAGAGAATCGACGAGCTCCTGGGCCTGCTTGAGGGCCAAGTTGACTCGCTCTTGCGCGGTTTTGACCATCGCCGTGATATCGAGGATATTCTTTCCGGCCTTGCGGAGACTCTCCACCTGGGCGGCATCCATCGACACGTTCCCGCTCGCGTCAATAGACATGCCCCACGTGTTGGCCAGCTGCTTTGCGTCGTCAGCGTTCGCGCGAACTTCGTTAATGCCCTGAGCGCCCTCAGAGGCGATCTCGGCTGAGCTGATGAGGAAGTTGACTTCCTTCTCGATAGCCATAATCTGCTTGCGCAGTGCGGCCTTGGCGGCCTTGACTGTTTGGGCCAGAACCAATGAGGCTATCAATCGTTGTCCAAGGGCATCACCAACAGCCTGCAGCTTGCGCTGCTTGTTTTCGCACTCAACTGCGTACTCCTGAAGCGGCGCGGCTTCCCATTGCTGGATGTCTGTCCAGTTCGCGGCTTCACCACCGAACCCGGGGCGTGCGCGTCCCGGCGTGTAGGAATCATTGCTCATCGTGGCCTGCGCTTAAACGGTGAGTAGTTCTGTCGGTCATCCTATCTGACAGATGGTCGTTTTTTTCATCGCTCGAGGAGACCCTGCGAGCGTGGGAGCCCCGGCCTCGTCGATGAAAAACCTAGAAATCACGAGGGCAATGGCTGCGAGAACACTCCAGGAGAGGGTGAAAAAAACCGGTGTTTCGCAGCACCGTGATGAGCTCGCGGCCCGAGGCGCCGGTGAGGACCGGCATGCTCACCCCGGCTGCCCATGCTCCCGCGCCCACGCCCAGCGCGCCCGTCGCGAAGGGGTGCAGCCCCACCGCGACGCCCAGAACGATGATCAGCGCGACCGGAAGCCACGCACACGCCGCGAACACCCAGCGCGACGGGCGATCACCCAGGCGCACGGCCGCCGTCATCTTGCCGGATTCGCGGTCCGTCGGAATATCTCGAATGTTATTGGCCATCAGCAGTGCCACCGACAGCAGGCCCAGCGCCGACGCGCTCATCCACAGCCACCACGGAGCCGACTGTACCTGCGTCCACGTCGTTCCCACGCACGCCAGCAGGCCAAAGAACACGAAGACCATCAGCTCGGACAAGCCGATGCCCATGTACGCGTAGGGGTGTTTGCCGCCCGTGTAGAACCACGCGGCCACGACCGCCGCAGCGCCCGCAGCGATCAGCCACCAGGTGCCCGACACGGCGACCAGCGCGAGGCCCGCGACCCCGGCCAGCGCAAACGACCCCAGCGCGGCCGCCAGGACTGTTGTCGGCTTGGCGAGGCCACCGCCCGTCAGACGCGCGGGTCCCTTGCGGTTGTCATCCGTCCCGCGAATGCCATCCGAATAATCGTTCGCGTAATTGACCCCCACCTGCAGCGCCAGCGCCACCAGCAGCGCCAGGGCAGCGCGCGCCGTGCTGAAACCTCCCAGGTAGTGCGCGGCGGCCGAGCCCACGATCACGGGTGCGGCGGCGGCAGGGAGGGTGCGCAGGCGTGCGCCTTCAATCCAGTCAGAAACGGAAGCCATGCCCACCAGTGTAGTTGGAGCGGGCACGGGTCCGGGTAGCGGGTTAGCGCACCCACGCCCGCTCGGTGCCCGAGGCCTCGGCCGCGACCTGCGGCGGCGGCGCGGTCGATCTTGTCGAAGCCCAAATAGGGGAGGGCCTCGACGGCCACGACCCGGCGAGGAGCCTGCGCGCGCCCGATATGCGCCGCCGCATGCTCGCGGATCGCCGAGCCGAGCTCCGCCATCTCCAGCGAATCCGACGGCATCTGATCGACAACCACGAGAGCGGTCACCACGTGGCCCCACTTCTCGTCCGGAGTGCCCAAAATCCACGCGTCCGAAATAGCCTCGAAGGACCGCACCGCGCGGCGCACCGGACCCGGTGCGATCGACAGGCCGCCCGAGACGATCACGTCATCCGCGCGACCGCGCACCTCCACCTTCCCTGAAGCCCGGATAATGCCCAAGTCCCCGGTGAGCAGCCAACGGTGGCCGCCCTCGTCAAAGAAGGGGCTGTCCGCGTCCAGGTAGCGAGTCATGAGCGTCGGGCCGTGGATCGCCAGGCGCGTACGCCCATCCCAATCCACCGCGCGCACCGACGTGCCCGGCAGAGGCTTGCCGTCGTACACGCAGCCGCCCGCCGTCTCCGTCATGCCGTAGGTGAGGTGCACCTTCAGGCCAGCCTCGGTCGCGCGTGCGAGCAGCTGCTGGTTGGTCGCCGCCCCGCCCACGAGGATCGCCGCCAGCGAGCGCATGGGCCCCACGACCTCCTCGCCGGCGTCGAGGCACTGGGAGAGCTGGGTGGGTACGAGGCACAGGTAGCCGGGCATATCGTCCTGCGTAGCGCCCTGAATCGCAGGCAGGAGCGCGCGGGGATCAAAGCCTTCCGAGGTGTCGACGATCTGCGGGTTCGTCTCCGCGACCGCCGCGCGCAGCAGGATTATTGCGCCCGCGATGTGGTGTGCAGGCAGTGCCAGGATCCAACGGCCCGGGCCATCCAGGGCCAGCTCGGTGGCCTTCGCCGACGCTATGAGCGCCTCGATCGACAGGCCAACGAGGCGCGGGGTACCCGCGCTCGACCCCGACGTCGGGACGACCAGGTCAATGCCGTCGAAGAAATTCGGGTCCGCGTTGATCGCCTCGGCGAGGCCGGGGTAACGATCCTGGGGGAAAGCCTCCTCGGGGGTCACTGCGGAGCCGCGAAGCGTCGCCGGGGGCACATCCTCCGGGGCGCGCAGAACGACGACCGTGTGCGGCGCCGGATGATCCGGGTCTGCCTGACGCTCCTCGTAGAGCTCCACGAGCTTATGAATCGACGCATTCGCCAGAGCAACCGCGCCGATAGCGGTGCCTCCGGGCACAACAAGAAGTCGCGGCGCAGTCATGATGAGCCTCCCAAAGTCTACGGCGAACGCATATACAACCAGGATAAAGGCTCGCGTTCTCGCAGGTGGTGAGGTACCTCGCGGCAATAATCACGTTTGTCGGTCGAAATGGCTAAGTTGCGCCCAATTCCTTGTGGCAGACAACGCAGCTGAAAATTCAACGGAATTTCCGCGTGGGCATGCATGAGGCGATACAATAAGAGGCGATGCTCAAAAAACTATCCCTGAAAACCAGATGGGCGATTGGCGTCGTGAGCGCCCTCATCCTCCTCGTCGTCTGCGCCGGCATCGTGTATGCGGCCAACTATTCCGGACGCGCCCTGCCGGGCACGACCGTCGCCGGCACACCCGTCGCGGGCATGACCCGCGACCAGGTGATCTCCGTCGTCAACGAGCGTGCCGACGCCACGACCGTCACGCTCACCGTCGTAGGGAAGACCACCGAGGCCTCGCTCAACGAAGCGGGTATCACGGTCGAGGCCGACGAGACAGCCGACGCTGCCATGAAGGGCTCCACGTCCCTGCCCGCGTTCGTCAGCGCCATCTTCTCCAAGCGTGACGTCGAACCCGTCCTCACCGTCAGCGACGAATCCATCAAAAAGCTTGCAGCGACCGCTAACTCGACCCTCACCTCGGAAATGAAGGACGCCGCGGTTATCGTCGCCGAAGACGGCGACTCCTTCACCGTCACCCCCGCGCAGAACGGCAACGGCGTGGCCATCGAGGACGTCGCCTCTGCCGTCAAGCAGGCGGGTGCCACCCTCACCTCCGTCACCCAGGACGTGAGCGTGCGCCAGATAGAACCCTCCGTCACCACTGAGAACGCCGAGGCCGTCGCCGAGAAGGCCAACGCCCTCCTCGAGACGCGGATCGAAATCTCCGACGGTATCGACACCTTCACCGCCGAGCGCTCCGACAAGGTCAAGTGGATCGAATTCCTCACCAAGGATGACGGCAGCCTCGACGACCCGTCCATCAGCAGCGTCAAGGTCGCCGACTGGGTCAACACCCTGGCCGCCACCACTGACGTCAAGCCCGAGAACCGCGTCGACAACGTCGACTCCAAGGGCAACGTCCTGACCGTCGCTCGCGAAGGCAAGAAGGGCCTCAAGACCAACAACACCGAGCAGATCACCAAAGGACGTCGTCGCCGCCATGACCGACGGCAAGGCCTACAAGGGTCTGTTCCACTACGACGACGTCGAGCCCGGCTCCGAGACCAAGCAGGTCGCCGAAGGCACCGAAAACCTGGTCTACCAGGCAGCCGAAGGCGAAAAGTGGGTCGATATCAACCTTTCCAACGCCACCGTCACCGCCTATGTCGGTGGCAAGGTCGCCGGCGGTCCCTTCTACATGGTCCCCGGCGCCCCCGACACCCCGACTGTCACCGGCACCTTCCACGTGTACCTCAAGTACGACGTGCAGACCATGCGCGGTAGGAACGCTGACGGTACCAAGTATGAGACCGAAGGCGTCCCGTGGGTCACCTACTTTACCGGCTCCTATGCGATGCACGGTGCCCCCTGGCGCTCCTCCTTCGGCTGGAGCGGCTACGGCGGCTCCCACGGCTGCGTAAACATGCCCGTCGGCGCCGCGAAGTTCATCTACGACTGGACCGACATGGGTGACACGGTGGTCGTGCACTACTGATACGTGTCGTGCACTGCTGATCGCCACTGAGCATTGAGGGCGGGCCGGAACCGAGAGGTTCTGGCCCGCTTTTTTGTGTTTGTGGTTGTGGTGCCGCTGGTGTTCCGGGCGTCGGGCGTGCTGTCCTGCGGGCCGGGCTGCTGTGTGTGCCGGTGGGCGGCGGCCCGCCCGCGAGCCGTCCGCGCCGCGAGCTTCGCTCGGCGCGTCGGCTCGTTGTCCAGCCAGGCCTCGCCGCCGCCCACGGGTGCCGCAGCCAGGCCCTGTAGGCCAGGCTGCCCGGTGGTGTGAACCCCTGTCGCCTTTGCTCGCGCAGGCTGAGCCTCAACTGAAACCGCCATCGCCTTTGTTCGCTTGTTCCTGCGTGGGATTGAAACCGCCATTGCCTTTGCGGGTGAGAAATGGGCGATTCTGGTGCAGTTTTCGGGCGCAGAGGTGTCGTCGGTTTCAGCGGTCCCTTGTTGGGGGCGTGCAGTGGTGTTGTTGGTTTCAATGTCGCCGTGTTTCGTCGTGTAGGCGCGAAAAAGTTCGCCCAGCGCACTCAAAACACCCCAAATTCGGCGTTTTTGCGCCGTGTTGTGCGAGTTTTGTCGCGGAAGTGCCGCTGGAGGGGCCGTGCTGGACGGCTTTTGATTGGAGGCGGCGTTGCCCCACGCCGCAGCATACGGTGGGGTCATGTGAGTGAGACGCGGTAGTCTGCGCATAATGGCAGCGGGCCGGTGGCCCGACCTCAACGTATGGCAGGTGCTCCATGTTCTTCTGTAACGATGCGCTACACCCCCCCACGGTAACGGCCTGGGTGCCGACGAGTGGTGGAAGGGCGCGGTCGTCTACCAGATCTACCCGCGATCCTTCAAGGACTCTAACGGTGACGGCTTCGGTGACCTTGAGGGGATCCGATCCAAGCTCGACTACCTGAAGTCCCTGGGCGTGGATGTCCTGTGGCTGTCGCCGATCTACGCCTCACCGCAGGCGGACAATGGCTACGACATCGCGGACTACTACGACATCGACCCCATGTTCGGCACGTTGACGGACTTCTACCGCCTGCTGGAGGGCGTGCATGAGCGGGGTATGCGCCTCGTCATGGACCTGGTTGTCAACCACTCCTCCGACGAGAACCCGTGGTTCGTCGAGTCGCGCTCCTCGCGGGAGAATCCGAAGCGCGACTGGTATATCTGGCGCGATCCGCGGCCCGGGTTCGTGGGCGGCGAGGCCGGGGCTGAGCCCAACAACTGGGGGTCCTTCTTTTCCGGCTCGGCCTGGGCGTGGGACGAGGCCACGGGCCAGTACTACCTGCACCTGTTCCACAAGAAGCAGCCCGACCTGAACTGGGACAATCCTGAGGTGCGTGCCGCCGTCTATCGCATGATGAACTGGTGGCTCGACCGCGGCGTCGACGGCTTCCGCATGGACGTCATCAACCTGATCTCGAAGGACCCGGGCCTGCCCGACGGCGTCATCTACCCCGGGCGCGCGTGGGGCGAGGGCTTTCCGCATTTCTCGCAAGGCCCGCACCTGCACGAATACCTGGCCGAGATGCGCCGCGAGGTGTTCGATGGCCGCAGAGGCACCATGACGGTCGGCGAGTGCCCCGGCGTGCGCCGCGACAACGTCCTGCTGTTCACGGACCCGGCCCGGCGCGAACTCGACATGGTATTCCAGTTCGACCACGTCGACCTCGGCCTCGAAGCGGGGGAAGTTCCACCCGCGCCCGCTGCGTCCCGGCGAGCTCGCCGACTGTCTGAGTGCCTGGCAGGAGGCCCAGGGCGAGGTCGGCTGGAACAGCCTCTACCTGGATAATCATGACCAGCCGCGCGCCGTCAGTCGCTTCGGCGACGAGGCCACCGGTACGAGTCCGCGACGGCCCTGGCCACGGCCCTGCACATGCTGCGCGGCACGCCCTACGTGTACCAGGGCGAGGAACTCGGCATGACGAACAGCGTCTTTGGTGGCATTGATGACTACCGCGACGTCGAGGCTCTGCGCTACTACAACGAGGCGGTGGCAGCGGGGGAGAGCCCCGAGTCCGTCCTGGAGGGGCTGGCGTTCACCGGCCGCGACAACGCGCGCACCCCCGTCCAGTGGGACGCGGGGCCGAACGCCGGCTTCACGGAGGGCGCCCCGTGGATCGGCGTCACCCCGAACTATACGGAGATCAACGCCGCCGCACAGGTCGACGACCCGTCCTCCGTGTACGCCTACTACCGGGCGCTCGCGGACATCCGCCACGGCCTGCCCGTCATCGCGGTTGGCGCATACGAGCGCATTGCGACCCCCTCGCCCGCTGTTTTCGCCTACCGGCGCACTCTCGGCGAGGCCGTGGTAACCATCCTCGTCAACCTCTCCTCCGAGCCCGCGCCCCTCGGTGACGCGGCTCGTGAGGTCAGCGGGGATCTCCTCTTAGCCAACCGCGACCTGCTCGAGGAGGACCGGGACGTCCCGGAAACCCTCGGAGAATGGGAGGCCCGAGTCTACCTCGCGTAGGCGATGAAGGCCCGGGATCGGCGAGATCCCGGGCCAACGCATTGAGGAATTCCTCGGCAGGAATCGCCCTCAGTAGTAGTAGGGGTAATCCTCCCAGCGGGGGGCGCGATGCTCGAGGAAGGCGTCGCGCCCCTCTTGGGCTTCGGCCGTCATGTAGGCCATGCGGGTGGCCTCGCCCGCGAAGACCTGTTGGCCGGCCAGGCCGTCGTCGGCCAGGTTGAAGGCGAACTTGAGCATGCGGATGGCCTGGGGGGGACTTCGTCGCGATGGTCGCGGCCCACTCGAGGGCGGTCTCCTCCAGCTGGGCGTGGGGGACGGCGCGGTTGATGATGCCCCAGCGCTCGGCGGTGCGCGCGTCGTAGCGCTCGGCGAGGAAGAAGATCTCGCGCGCACGCTTGTCTCCGGCCTGGCGGGCCAGGAGCGCCGAGCCGTAGCCGGCGTCGAAAGACCCGACGTTCGCGTCCGTCTGCATGAATGCCGCGTGCTCGATGGAGGCGACCGACAGGTCCGCGACCACGTTGAGGGAGTGGCCGCCGCCGGCCGCCCATCCGGGGACGGCAGCGATGACGACCTTCGGCATCGTGCGGATGAGGCGCTGGACCTCCAGGATGTGCAGGCGCCCGGCGCGCGCGGGGTCGATCTGCTCGCGTCGCTGAGCGGTGGCGGCCTCGGGGTCTGCGCCCTCAACCTCGTAGCGGTAGCCGTCGCGGCCTCGCACCCTCTGATCGCCGCCAGAGCAGAAGGAATATCCGCCGTCGCGCGCCGAGGGGCCGTTGCCCGTCAGGATGACGGCCGCGACCGAGGAGGTCTGGCGCGCGTGGTCGAGCGCACGGTACAGCTCGTCGACCGTGCCGGGGCGGAAGGCGTTGCGAATGTCGGGGCGATCAAAGGCGATGCGCACGACCGGCATGTCGGCACCCTCGGGGCGGCCGTCGGCCTCGGGTCCACGCGAGATGCCGCGGTGGTAGGTGATGTCGGCGAAGTCGAATCCCTCGACCTCGCGCCAGCGGGTCGGGTCGAAGGTGTCGGAGACGAAGGGGAGAGCACTCATGTGTCGGATTCTAATCGACGAGGCAGTGGCAGGCGTCGAGGTGCGCGCGCTCGAGAGGGGCTGGCGGAGCTGCCGACGAGTCTGGGTCGACGGGCATGCGTGGGGAATGGGGTGCGCAACCTAACCAAACGGAACAAAGTCTGCTGTTGAGTAACCCTTCTATGAGCCTTCTTGACACTCGCGGGTGTGTCTCGTATGACGCGCCTGCTTGCCATGTGTTCAATCATCCTCGAGTGTCTGTCACTTTGCGGCACTTACTGCGCAATTGGTTACGAGTTGATGCGCGTAAGATTTGTCGATAGTGCGAGGTTGCGTGATAATATTACCGGTAAGTAAGGAGAGTTCTTGTGAACGCAGTGCAGCAACCGACGCTCATGCGCATTCCGATGCGTACGCTCAGGCGTCAAACGCGTTACGCCCTCGAAGGCGTTGACGACATCCTTGTGTACAAGGTAGCGATGACGACGCGTTTCCGTGGCGTGACTCGCCGCGAGGGGCTCCTCCTGCACGGACATGCCGGTTGGGGAGAGGCTGCGCCCTTCTGGAACTACGACGATCTGGAGTCCTCGCGCTGGCTGGCCGCAGCCCTCGAGTCCGCTCGCTGTTTCCCTCCGGTGCCTCGACGCAAGTTCGTGCCCGTCAACGTCACGATCCCCATCATTTCGCCTGAGGAAGCCTACGAGCGCGTGAAGGCCTCGGGCGGGTGCTCGACCGCGAAGATCAAAGTCGCCGAGCCCGGCGTCAGCGTTGGGCGCGACTGCGCCCGTATCGCCGCCGTCGCCGACGCCCTGCGCGAGACCGTGGGCGGGCAGGCGATGATCCGCCTTGACGCCAACGGCGCGTGGGAGGTCGATCAGGCTCGCGAGGCCATCCCCGCAATGGCCTCGGCCGCCGGCGTTGTTCCCATCGAGTACGTCGAGCAGCCCTGCCTGACGGTGGATGAACTGGCCCAGGTACGCCGATCCGTGGACGTGCCGATCGCTGCCGACGAGTCGATCCGCCGCGCCGAGGATCCCCTGGAGGTGGCCCGCAAGGAGGCCGCCGACGTCGTCATCATCAAGGTTGCGCCCCTCGGAGGCGTGCGCGCTGCCCTGAAGGTCGCCCGCAAGAGTGGCCTCGGTGTGGTCGTGTCCTCCGCCCTCGAGACCTCCGTCGGCCTGTCGGTCGGCGTCGCCGCGGCTGCCGCCGTTCCCGGTGTGCCCCGGGCTGCCGGGCTGGCCACCGCCTCGCTGCTGGTGGGCGACGTGACCCAGCCCCTGATTCCCGAGCGTGGCTGCCTTCCTGTGAGGCGCCTCGAGCCGGACCAGGAGCTCATCGACCGCACTCCGGTCGACGGCGATCTCGTCACCCGCTGGGGCATGCGCCTCGAAGGCATGGCTGAGCATCTGAGGGTGGGCTCCCGGTAGGCTGGGCGCATGCCCTCCGTCGATACCGCCAGCGCTATCCTCTCGTCCCTGGATGCCCTGGGCGTCACGCACGTCCTGTACTGCCCGGGTTCGCGCTCCGCGCCCTTCGCCTACGCCCTCGAAGCGGGTTCTTTCGGCGGCGACGCACGCGCCGTCCTGGATGAGCGCGGCGCAGGTTTTGCGGCCGTCGGCTTGGCCCGTACCGGGGCCTTGCCCGCCATCGTCGTCACCTCAGGAACCGCCGTCGCCGAGCTGGCCCCCGCAGTCCTCGAGGCCTCCCATGCGCGTCTGCCGCTCCTCCTTCTGACTGCCGACCGCCCCGGCGAACTGCGCGGTGTCGGAGCGTCCCAGGCGACCGACCAGTCTGGTTTCTTTGGCGCGCAGGTGCGCGCGAGCATTGACCTGGAGCCGCAGGAGGCCTCGCCCTCCCTGGTTGGCCACCTCGCCCGCGCGGTCGCCGCCGCCTGCGGGGCGCCCAGTGGCGCGCCTGGCCCCGTGCAGATCAACGTCGCTTTCCGTGATCCGCTGACCCCCGTCGGTCCCGCTTGCGACTGCGGGCCGAGGCCGGGGCCTCGTTCGTCCCTCGCCCGCCCCTGGTGCTGCGAGCCCCCGCGGTGCCTGAGCGCTGGGAGGATGTGGTTGGCCCTGCCGCCGCCGGGCTGATTGTTGCGGGTGAGGGGGCCTCGCCTCGCGCCCGCGAGTGGTCGCGCGCCTCGAGCTTCCCGCTGCTCGCGGAACCGGCATCGGGCGCGTGGAAAGACGGGGGAGTGACCCCCTTCGAGCAGTCCCTCGTGGCTTCGCCGCTCGGGCGCGAGGTCGACGCGGTCGTCGTGAGCGGCCGTCCGACGCTGTCCCGACCTATTCAGGCCCTGCTCGCGCGCCCCGACGTGCGTGTCGTCGTCGTTGACCCACATAGCCCGTGGGTGGACATCTCGGGCAACGCCTCGGTCGTTGTCGCCGACCTCGAGCCTGCCCGCGAGCCGATCCGCGCCGCTCAGGCCGAGTGGGCCTCTCGCGTGCGCGACGCCGCTCGCGAGGTGGGCGAGCGCATCGACTCCCTGCTCGCCTCCGGCTCCGGGCGCACGATGCTTGACCTGGCGCGGGCCGTCGCCGCCTCGACGAGCGGCCCCCTCGTGCTGGGAGCCTCCAACCCCGTGCGCGCCTTCGACCTCGCCGTCCCCACGCTGGCGGGGCGCGCCGTCCACTCCAACCGGGGGCAGGCGGGGATCGACGGCACCATCGCGACCGCCGTCGGCATTTGCCTGGGTTCCGGATGCGCGGACGAGGCCTCGGCCCCCACGCGCGAGCGCGTCACCGCCGTCATGGGTGACCTCACGGCATGCCACGACGCCTCCTCCCTCGCCCTGGCGGCGGGCGTGGACGCTCACCTGGACATCGTCGTCGCCGACGATCAGGGAGGCGGAATCTTCGCCACCCTCGAGCACGGGCGCGCCGCCAGCCCCGAGGCCTACGACCGGTGGTTCGGCCTCGCTCAGTCGGTGGACTATGAGGCGTTTGCGGCCGCGTATGGAGTGGCCTTCGCGCGAGCCGAAACGCCCGCGCAGCTCGCTCAACTGCTGGAGATCGGCGAGGTCGGCCCACGCCTCGTCCATGCCCCCGTCGAGCGTGCCGCGCACCTGTACCCGGCGCTCCGTGACGTGCTCTCCTGAGGAAGGAGCGCGTTCGCTGTGAGGTTAAACGGTTTACAGGAAACTTCCAGGACGCTTTCAGTGACCCTTTGAGGAAACGAACCATACTGGTGGGCAGATGACGAACTGACACCAGAGGAAACCATGACTCAGCCTGATATTCCGGCCCGCGACGCCGACTCGTCGCGCGACGTCGACGCGGCCTCGGCCCCCAGCTACCCGCAGCGCTCGACGGCTCAGGACCACTCAGCTACCCAGGAGCTTCCGGCCGCGCAGGACGCCACGCGCGAGATGCCCTCTGCCGCGACGATCCCCGCGCCGCCCGCAGGCGCGGTTCCGCTGGCCTCCGCACCGGAGGCCCCCGCCCCCTCTGCCCAGGAAGCCCCCGCGGCCGGCACTCAGCAAGCCCCCGCGGCCGGCGGAGCATACTCCGCCCCCGCTGGCGAGCCCTACGGCGGATACGCGGCCCCGGCCTCGCCGGACGCCTTTGCGCCGCCCACGGTCGTCGTGACGAAGAAGGGCCCAGGCTGGGCCGCCCTCCTCGGCGCGATGCTACTGACGATCGGCCTCACCCTCGGCGCCGTGTTCTACGCGCGCCCGGCGATGCTGCGCGCGTCCGCGCCCACGAACCTCAACGGGGGAACGGTGGCCACCGTGCCCGCCTCGAACAGCTCCGGGACGGACTGGACGGGCGTTGCTGCCGCCGTGTCGCCCGCCGTCGTAACCATTCAGACGCAGGGCGCCTCGTCGGGCGGCACCGGCTCCGGCGTCATCTACGACGCGCAGGGCGACATCGTCACCAACTATCACGTCATCGCGTCCGTCCTGGGCGGTGGACAGATCCAGGTGACCCTCGCTGACGGGCGCCTCTACAGCGCCAAGGTCGTCGGCCACGACAAGACCACCGACCTGGCCGTCATCCGTCTGGACAACCCGCCTTCGAACCTCACCGTCGCGCGTTTTGCCAGCTCCGCGAACCTCGAGGTCGGTGCCCCCGTCATGGCGATCGGCGCGCCCCTGGGCCTGTCGAACACGGTGACGACCGGCATCGTCTCCGCTCTCAACCGTCCCGTCGAGGTCTCCATGGACGAGGACTCCTCGTCGCAGGACCCGACTCAGGCGTCCTCGGAGCTCGTGGTGACGAACGCGATCCAGATCGACGCGTCGATCAACCCCGGCAACTCGGGCGGGCCTCTCTTCGACGCGAGCGGCGCTGTCATCGGCATTAACTCCTCGATCAAGTCGCTTTCCTCGTCCTCCGATGGGCAGGCGGGCTCGATCGGCCTGGGATTCGCGATCCCCCTCCGACCTGGTCGTGTCCATCGCAGATCAGCTCATCGCCTCCGGCACCGCTTCGCACGGCATGCTCGGCGTGACCGTCAAGGCGGCGACCACGACCGTCGGCTCCGACACCTACGTGGGTGCCGAGGTCCAGGATGTCTCCGCAGGTTCCGGTGCCTCCGCGGCGGGCATCCGCGCCGGCGACGTCATCGTCAAGGTCGAAGGCCAGGAAGTGACCAGCCCCAAGCAGCTGATCGGCTACGTGCGCCGCTACAAGGCCGGCGACACCGTCACCATGACGATCGTGCGCGACGGGCAGACGCAGGACGTGTCCGTGCGGATTCAGTGAGCTGCGTGCTGCGTATGCCCTGAGCGCACGCAGCGCACGGCGGAGTGACTCCAATGCCGTGCGCTGACGAGGCCCGCTGTCCCTGTCAGGGGCGGCGGGCCTTTGCGCGTGGTGGACGCGTGTGGTGAGCGTCTGGTGGGCGCGGGGCTCGGGGTGCCCGCAGACTGGGCGCGATGGAAGGAGTGTGGCAGCGATGCTTGCTGTGAGCGCGATCTGGCTTGTAGCTAAGTGGTGTTACACCACTTAGCTAGGTGTTACACCAGCTGGGAGCTGGTGTAATGCTCCCTAACTGGTGTAATGCTCCCTAACTGGTGTAATGCTCCGTCACGGGTGGGCCAATATGCGGTGTGCTGTGGGTGCAGCTGTTGAGTGGGTGTGTGCCTCACAGACGCGCGGTCCTTGGCTGCTGATGCACCGCGCGTTGAGTTGATGGGAGGACCCGCGTCTGGTTTCTGCCGAAGAGGGATTCAACCTGATCGGGAAGATTCAACCCGTTCTGATCGGGTGGAATCTTCCCGATGGGGTGGAGCGTTGGCACAATCAAGCCGTTGAGGTACCCACAGTGGGTGCCGGCGTGCTGCAAACCTCGCACGCTCTGCGGCCCGTGCACGCAAATCCATCAACTGTGCGCACTGCCGCAGCGCTGCTGGCCCCGCGCGATTCAGACCCCGAGGGCGTCCAGCAGCGGGCGCATCTTCGCTTCGGTCTCGGCCAGTTCCGCATCCGGGTCGGAGTCCGGCATGATGCCAGCACCAGCGAAAAGGCGCAGGCGCGTGCCCGACGTGAGTCCGCAGCGCAGCGCGATCGCAAACTCGCCGTCCCCGGCCGTGTCCACCCAGCCCACGGGCCCTGAGTAGCGGCCGCGCTCGGTGTCTTCCAGCTCCTCGATGAGGCGCATCGCCGCGTCGCGCGGGGTGCCGCACACGGCGGCCGTCGGATGCAGGGCGGCCACGAGGTCGAGCAGATGCGCCGACCCCAGGCGCGCGTGAACGTCCGTCGCCAGGTGGACGACGTTGGGCAGCGCCAGGAGGAACGGCCCCTGAGTCGTCACCGAGGTGCACAGCCGCGTCAGGATCGACGACACGGACTCGGAGGCCAGGTCGTGCTCGCGCAGATCCTTCGCGCTCGACGCCAGCATCTCGCCCTCGCCGGGCTTGCACGTGCCCGCCAGGACGCGCGAGCTCGCCGTGCCGCCCGAGGCAGCGATCAGCATCTCCGGAGACGCACCCACCAGCGAATCCACGCAGAAACGCCACGTCGACGGATACAGGTCGTTCAAGCGCTCGAGCAGGAAACGCTCGTCGAATCCGTGGGCGCACCGCACCGTCATATCGCGCGCCATGACGGCCTTGTCGGCGGCGCCATCGCGCAGGCGCTGCGCCATCGCTCGCACCGAGTCTCGCCACTGGCCCCGTGACATCGACCCGTGCCCAAACGTCAGGGATTCCGGCACGCGCGGGGCGGGCCTCGCCTCGGCCAGGGCCGCGTCAACAGCCGCCAGCGGATCCGGGGCGTCCCCGATGCCCGCCGTGATCGCCCAGCGGGCCCCGGCCTCGTCGATGAGAGTCAGCGCGGGCACGAAGGCAACCGAGCGGGCGGGGGAGCGGAACGCGAAGGACGCAAAAAGAACGGGGGAAGGAGCGCCGTCATCGGAGGACGAGGCCGGGGCGGCCTCCCACGCGCGGCGCACGTCGGCGATCGCACCCGGGGTCGCGGACTCGATCGTGAGCGCCCGTCCCAGGCCGATCATCTGGCGGCGCTCACCCAGCCAGGCGGCGCCCCCGGAGTTGGGAAGCAGGGACGTCAGTGAGCAAGAAGACCCCGGGTGCCGCGGGGGTAGGACCAACGCCCGAAAGACGAGGCGCGAGCATCCGAAGTCATTGTGCATGGGTTCCATGGTAGGAGTAGGGGCGGCGGCGCGCTGGAAGACGTGCGAGTATTGACGCATGACTGAATCCCCGCGCGCGGACCTGAACAAGGATCCCAAAGAGATCGCCTCGATGTTTGACTCCCTCGCCTCGCGATACGACGTGATGGATGCGCTGATGACGGGCGGTTTGGACAGGGTGTGGATGACCGCCCTGCGCAAGGCGGTCGCCCCGCACCCCGGCGAACGCATCCTCGACCTGGCGGCCGGCACCGGCGCGTCGTCGGCCGCGCTGGCCAAGGGCGGCGCTGAGGTCGTCGCCTGCGACCTGTCCGAAGGCATGATCGAGGTCGGCCGTGAGCGCCACCCCGAGATCGAGTTCGTGCACGGCAATGCCATGGATCTGGACTTCGAGGACGGCTCCTTCGACGCGGTCACCATCTCGTGGGGCCTGCGCAACATCCCGGATCCTCAGCTCGCGCTGCGCGAGATGGCGCGCGTCGTGCGCCCGCGCGGCCGCCTCGTGGTCCTGGAGTTCTCCACCCCGCCCTCGCGTGTCTTCCGCGGCATGTACAACGTCTACCAGTCGACCGTCATGCCGGCGATCGCGCGCCTGGTCTCCACGAACGACGGCGCCTACGACTACCTGGTCGAGTCGATTCGCGCGTGGCCGGCCCAGGAGGAGCTCGGCCGCATGATCGCCGCCAACGGCTGGAGCGAGGTCGAGTACCGCAACCTCACCGGCGGCATCGCCTGCATGCACCGCGCGGTCAAGCCCCTGCCGTAAAGCGTGAACGACGAGGCCGGGGTCCCTGTGTGGGGTCCCGGCCTCGTTG
>BNJU01004738.1_pt1 | contig 143532 bp, 217 predicted proteins | sample 8539281 | NCBI WGS metagenome assembly BNJU01 (sample SAMD00202456, study PRJDB9452) | human saliva metagenome | isolation source: human saliva | place: Japan
CCATTATCACAAAAAAATTATTCCAAGTGCCCAAAAATCCTGTGTCTTGAAGTGGTAATTTTACATTCATTCCATAAAATCCAAAAAAATCATATTTGGAACTGTGATTAGTATTGTCGCCGCTGCAAAACTTTCATTGTAATATTCATATTATTGCCAATGTATGATGAATATGTTTCTCGTGTTGTTTTACAGATTTCACAGTATGATGACGACAAATCAAGTGTAAAGTTTATCTCTTGCAAAATTCTTGTCATATATTCTTCATATTGATGAAATTGTTTCATCCTCTTTCAAATTTCTCAACGACATAATTCAAGTTTCTCATTGCAATATTGTAAACATAAAAAGCCTTGCTCCACTTCCGATAATGAAATCAATTTTTTTCATTGCTTTGCTGTTCTCTTAAAACTGTTTCAATATTATCGTGCTCTCCCAATCAAAAATTCGTACATATTTATACAAAGACTTTGAGAAATTTTATGAAGCATATTTAGAAAAAAACGATTTTCCTCAAGAACATCATCTCTCAATTCAGCATATTCTTCAACAAAATCATAAAAATCTTCAAAATAGTCATCATCTAAAATGACAACCCTATCCTCTCTCATACAAATTACAATTGGATTAATCTCATAAGATGTAACCTCTTTATCTATCACAGGTTTCTTCACAGTCGGATAATACAACTTTATAAATTTCCCAGTCTGATTTTTGAAATTCTCGGAGTAAAAGTTTCTTCATCAATGACATTTTTTTATCTTTTCTTCATCCATCTCCAATCTTTTCAGACACAATTCTATAATCTTCATCTTTCAAATTATATACATATGAAATTGTTTTTCCCACTTTTTGTATCTATTCTTTTTATCATAACAACCCTCCTCGATTATTCTTAAAATTTTTTTACTTTAATGAATAAATTATATCAAAAAAATGGGATCTATTTCAATTTTTTTCAAAATATTTTTTCTAATTTCTAAATAATTCTCCTCCACTATAAATTTCTCTAGCCAATTTACAAATTCTAAAAAACACCTCTATCTCTGTTATTTGTTGCAAATATCTCAAGTCAATATATTTTTCCAGATTTTTTTATGATAAAAAAACTCAATGTCCCAAAAATTCTGTTTCAATAAATCCTAATTTTTGGATCATATTTAAAAATATGAAAATTTATCAAGATTTTTCCCTAAAGTATTTTTAATTTTGCATAACATAGTTGATATTTTTCTAAAAATAACTTCTAACATCGTATTTTTTTCAAGATAAAATTATGCGAAAAAAATAGACTCTTTCTGGAACATTATTTTTTTAGTCGTCATCCATTGCCTTTTATCATTTAATTTTTAATTTATATTTGTTTATATAATTTATTTTATCTTCTGACAACTCATTTTTTTAACTTTTTCTTCCAAAATCATTAATTTTTTTATCGTCCAATTTTTAATGCTCCTTACTATATTTATTTATTTCTATAATTACCTCTCAAATTAAGAATACTCTCTAAATTTTTTTATACCAAGATCAACCTTTTACAATCAAAATTTTTAAATATTTTTACAACTTATCACAAATTTCTCAAACAATTATTCAATTATTTCCAATATCGCTTTTTGGCTCTAAAACCTTTTCATTTTGAAGAACATACGCATCCAAAATCATATTTTTAGAATCTTCCACATTTTTCGCATCATTGTAATAAATTTCAGCGATTTTTTCACCTTTTTCTATTTTATCTCCAACTTTTTTTAAAATCTTCAATCCAACAGCATGGTCAACTTCATCTTCTTTTGTAGCTCTTCCAGCTCCAATAATCATTGCAGCTTTTCCAACTTCTTCTGCTTTTATTTTAGAAACATATCCTTCTTTATTAGAAAATACTTTCCATTTTATTCTTAGCAGTTGGTAAAATCGAATAATCGTCAACTAAGTCTCCGTTTCCACCACTCTCAGTAATAAATTCTCTCAATTTAGATAATGCCAATCCACTATTTATCACAGCATCTATTTTTTCTATTCCTTCTGACAACTCTGTAATTTCACCTTTCGCCTTTAATGCAAGTTCTGCTATCGTGTAAACAACCTCTTTCAAATCTTCAGGTGCATTCCCTTTCAACATTTCAATAGATTCAATAATTTCATTCGCATTTCCTATTGAATATCCCAATGGCTCGTCCATGTTACTTAAAACGACTTTTACTTTTCTTCCAGCTCCAGTTCCAATTTCAATCATTCTTCTTGCCAATTCTTTTGCGTGATCAATATCTTTCATAAAGGCTCCGTCACCAACTTTTACATCAAGAATTATCACATCAGACTGAATCGCCAATTTTTTACTCATAATGCTACTTGCAATTAACGGAATGCTCGGTACAGTTGCAGTCACATCTCTCAAAGCATAGATTTTCTTATCAAGTGGCACAATTTTATCACTATATCCCATCAATCCAATCCCCGTTTTATTCGCAATTTTCACAACATCATCTCTCGTTTTAGAAAATTTAAAACCTTTTATTGATTCAAATTTATCAATCGTTCCACCTGTATGCCCCAAACCTTTTCCAGACAATTTCGTAGTTCCCATTCCAAGTGCTGACAAAATCGGTGCCAAGACAATCGTAACCTTATCTCCAACCCCACCTGTACTATGTTTATCTACCAAAAATTTATCAACATCGTCAAATTCAACCATATCTCCAGAATCTCTCATCGTCATCGTAAATTCCAACAATTCTCCAGCTGTCATATCATTAAAATATGTAGCCATCAAAAATGCTGACATCTGATAATCTGGCACATTCCCCACCAAATACTCATTCAACAAAAATTTTATTTCCTCTTTTGTCAATTCCTCTTTCTCTCTTTTTCTCAATTAAATCTACAATTCTCATAGTTTTCTCCTCTTTCTTATTTATCTAATACTTATTCAAAGTTACGATTTTCTTTATCTCATTATTTTTTTCTAATTATAGTAAAACTGCTTTAAAAATCAAACTCAAAAACTATGTCTATTTCACTCAAAACCTAAATTTATAGAATTTTAGTAATTTAATTTTAAATAGATTCACGTATAAAATAACAAGGTCTTTTTGATAAAAAAATAAAAAGCAGGACATAAATCCTGCTTTTTTTCCAAGATACTCGATAAAGTTTTAATAAATTATGGTTTTACTACAATTTTTTTCCATCTCTAATATCTTGTTTAATTTGTTCTAATTTCTTAATATTTTTCTTCTCCAATTTTTGTCTTTAGTAAATTCGAAGTTAGTTGTTCCAACTCCATTTTCTTTAATACCAAATATTTTTAGTTTCAGCTTTAAAGTTTCCATCTACTACACTTTTTAATTGTATCAAATACTGTGTTATCTACATATTTCATCATTGAAGTTAAAATAGTTCCAGGATATAAACTATCTTGGTCAGAATCTACACCTATACCATACACATTTTTTTCTTTAACAGCTTGGAATACTCCTGCTCCACTTGCTCCAGATGCGTGATAAAGTACATCAGCTTTTTGTTGAATTAAAGTTTCTGTTTTAGCTTTTGCAGATGCTGGATCGTTGAATGCATTACTTCCACCGATATAAACTTTTAATACTTTTATATCTGGTTTTACGTATTTTGCACCTTGTTCGTATCCATCATAGAATTTTTTGATTAAGTCTGATTCATTTGCACCTACGAATCCAATAGTTCCAGTTTTAGTCATCATTGCTGCCACTGCTCCTACTAAGAATGAACCTTCTTCTTCTTTATATTTCAACGAAACAACATTTGGCAATTTAATTTCATCATCAATTATAGCAAATTTTTGATCTGGGAAAGATTGTGCTACAGCTGTTAATGAATCTTTAATTGTATATCCAACACCAATAATTAAATCATATTCTCCTGATTCAGCATATTGCATCAAAATGTCTTTTGCTTCTGATGATGGATCTTTTGGTTCATACTCTTTAAAAGTGATTCCCAATTCTTTTTGTGCTTTTTGTAATCCTCTAAAAGCAGAATCATTAAATGATTTATCTCCTTTACCACCAGTTGAGTAAACAATTGCTATGTTTTTCTTAACGTTTTTAGTTTCAGAAGCTGTTTTTCCTTCCTTAACTTGTTCTCCTTCTGCTGGTTTATTTCCACAAGCTACAACGAACATCATTAATGTAGCCATTAAACCGAAAATTGTTAAAATCCTTTTCATTTTTTCCTCCTAATAAAAATATATTCTACTAATATAATTATACATTATTTTTTTCAATTTTTTTGCAAATAGTGATTTCAATTTTTTTACATTTTTTTAAAAATTATTTTACTTCTGTTGCTTGAGGGTAAATTTCCTTTATCTCATTTATAATTTTATCTATTTTTTTGATTCAATTTCTGGTATTTTTTCGACAGGACCTTTCATTGCCACTCTCACATGAACACATTTTTTTCTTTTCGCATATGGAGCAACTGTAGGATTAGACATCTCAAAATAATCCTTCAATCTATCATCAATTTTCCCTTCAGGAACACCTCTAATTTCAAGCGTTCTCATTAAAAGCGTATTATCTGAATATTCCTTCAACAACGGTAAAACTTCATTATCAACCATATGTGTAAACTCCCTAGGTGGTCCAGGCAACACAATTATTTTTTTACCTTCCTTTTCAAAGAAAAATCCTGGAGCCAATCCAACCTCATTTTCAAGCAATCTCGAACCTTTGATAATCGAAGCCTCTTTTTCTCCACCACTCGCAATATCATTTCCAAAACCTCTTTCAGCATATTTTTGGACAACTTTATCGTAATATTTAGAATTCACCTCCAATTCCTCTCCAAAATAATCAGCAACCACTTCTTTTGTTATGTCATCAATAGTTGGTCCCAATCCACCACTAGTTATTACCAAATCCACTCTCTCAAACGCAACTTTCAAACAATCTTTCACTCTCTGAAAATTATCGCCAACTGTAGTCTGATAATATAAATCTACTCCTATACTCGTAAGTTTCTCTGAAATATACTGAGAATTAGTATTCAAAATATCTCCTACTAACAACTCAGTTCCTACGCACAAAATTTCTGCTTTCATCTCTTCTCACTTTCTATTTTTTTCTTTTTTTAAAAATAATACTTTCATAAGGTTTTTAAAATAATTTTTATCATTTGAAATTTTTAGGGCCCTTCAATGTAATTTGACAATAAAATTGATGCATTTTCTAAATTCAATTCTTTAACATCAAACTCACAAGTTTCATCATAGAAATTAGAAATTACTATTAATTCAGCATTTTTCTCCAACTCTCTTATAAGCATAAACCTTTTCATTTTCAATATCAAAATCTTCATATCTTCCAGTTATCAACAATTCTTCATTTCTTCTCAATTTAATCAAATTTTGATAATGATAGAATACAGAATTTGGATCTTCCAATGCTTTTTTCACATTAATTTCTTTGTAATTTTCTGGAACTGAAATCCAAGGTGTTCCTTCCGTAAATCCTGCATTTTTAGAGTCATCCCATTGAACAGGCGTTCTTGAGTTATCTCTTGATTTCTGCATTAAAATTTCAATAGCTTCTTCTTCAGAACATCCTCTATCCAACAAAATTTTATAAATGTTAGTCGATTCAACATCACGATATTTTTCAATTTTATCAAAATATGGATTTGTCATTCCAAACTCTTCACCTTGATAAACATAAGGTGTTCCTTGTAATCCATGAAGAACTGTCGCTAACATTTTTGCTGATTCATCGTGGTATTCCTTATCATTTCCAAATCTTGACAATGCTCTTGGCTGATCGTGATTATTCCAGAAAGTTGCATTCCATCCATTCCCTTCATACATCCCAATTTGCCATTTAGATAATATTTTCTTCAATTGTACAAAATCAAACGGTGCTTTTACCCATTTTTCACCATTTGGATAATCAACTTTTAAATGATGGAATGAAAATGTCATAGCAAGTTCTTTTTCATCAGGATTTGAGTATTTTATACAATTTTCAATGGCAGTAGATGACATTTCTCCAACTGTCAATAAATCACTTTCTCCAAATGCCTCTTTATGTAATTCTTTCAAGAACTCATGAATTCTAGGTCCATCTGTGTAATATCTTCTTCCATCAGGCACAAATCTAGTATCAGTTCCATCATCATCCAAGAATCTTTGGTCTTTTGAAATCAAGTTAATTACATCAAATCTGAATCCATCTACTCCTTTATTTAACCAATATCTAATCATTTCATACAATTTTTTTCTAACATTTTCATTTTCCCAATTCAAGTCAGCTTGAGTAACATCGAATAGATGTAAATAATACTGTCCTCTCTTTTCACTCCATTGCCAAGCATTTCCACCGAATTTTGATTCCCAGTTTGTAGGTTCTTTTCCCATCAACTGGATCTTTCCAAATGTAAAAATCTTCAATTCTGGATCTCTAGCTTCAGATTTTTTAAACCATTCATTTTCAGTCGAAGAATGATTTATAACAATATCCATCACTATTTTCAATCCTCTTTTGTGAGCTTCGTTCAACATTTCCTCAAAATCTTCCATTGTCCCATAACTCTCATCAATATTGTAATAATCACTAATATCGTATCCGTTATCATTTTGAGGCGATTTATACATCGGTGTTAGCCACAAAACTTCCACTCCAAGTTTCTTCAAATAATCTAATTTTTGCGTAATTCCTTTTATATCTCCTTGACCAGTCCCAGTCGTATCTTTAAAACTCTTTGGATAAATCTGGTACACCACCGATTTATGCCACCATTTTTGCTCAAAATTACGATTTTTTCCCATTTTAATCTCTCCTCGTTATCTTTTTTTCTGTGCTGATTAGTAAATTATTCAATCATTGTTACATTTGAATTGAGAAATTTTTCTATCACTTATATGATATCATATTTCTAAAAAAAACAACTCTATTACAGATTTTTTTCCATAATGAGTTGCTTTTTATCAAAAACTTATCCCAAATAAATTTTCGCCAAAATCAAACAAGAATATCATAATTAATGATATTGTAACAATAATTCCCAATCCATATTTTTTTAGTGATAAAAAGCCACTATAGCCATTCCTATCAATATTTTTATCACATCATACATACTTGTTCCTCCTGAAGTAAAAATATCTGGAAATACCATTAATACTAACACTGAATACGGTAATGCCTCAAAAAATTTATTTAATATTGGATTTTTTGGAATTTTTACAAACAGTGGTAGCAATCTTAATGCTACTGTCACCAATGCCGATACCACGATTATTTTAAGAACTTCTAAATTACTCATTTTCTCCCACCTCTTCATTTCTATGCCTAACTGCATAAATCAGACTTGAACTTATCATAATTATTATCATCGCCCAACCGCTACTTACCATATTTAATCCAGGCAAATACATAAATGACAATTTCATTGCAATTACATAAATTATAACCTCAAAAAATTTTGGCAATTTTTGGAGCGACATTATCAATAAGCTAAAATATATCGAATACAGTATAAAACTCATACTCGCTCTAAATACTTCTGGTATCAAATCTCCAAACAATGAACCCAAAACCGAACTTCCACCATAACATATGTACGGCAGTGTATTTAATCCAATTATATACCAAGGTGAGTTTTCTTTTTTTAAAATCGCATAAGTTATCGTTTCATCAGTCAATCCAATTCCAACCAACACTTTCTTCCAAAATTTTGTTCCACTTTTTAATTGCCTAAAAATTAATAAATTCAATAACAAATATCTCAAATTTATCATAAAAACTGAAATTACTACTTCTAATGCTGTAGAATGCTGTCCATAAACCATTTTCAACAACATCGCTTCTGAACCTCCAGCATAAATCCCAAACGACAACGCTGCAGTAACAAGTGTATGCATTCCATTACTTTTAGCAATCAGCCCAATTGTCAATCCAAATGGAATAAACGCTACACCCATACCAATTCCAGCCTTTACTCCCTTTAAATATTTCTCAAAATTACTCATTCATTACCTTCCTATATTTTATTTTAGTTCTCCCCAATTTTTTGCATTTGCACCATTAGCTTCCAATCGAACATCTTTGAAAACAATCGTATTTTCCATAATGTCTTCAATTTTTTCTAAATATTTCTCAATCGCTTCATCCTTCACTTCAAATATCAGCTCATCATGCACTTGCAACAACATTTTTATATCACTTTCATTTTTAAATCGTTCATACAATTCAATCATAACTTTTTTTAATAATATTAGCTGCCGTTCCTTGAATTACAGTATTTACAGCCATTCTATCCGCTTGACTTCTAATATTTTTTTATTACTAGAATTTATCCCAAAAATATATCTTCTCGTTCCATACAATGTCTCTACAAATCCATTTTTCTTAGCATTTTTCCAAAATATTGTCTAAAAATTCTCTAACTTTTGGATATTGCTCAAAATATGTTCTAATATACTTCGTTGCATCTTCAACCGTAATTTTTCAATTCCTGTGACAATCCAAAAGGCGTTTTTCCATACAAAACACTAAAATTAATCACTTTCGCAATACTTCTTTCCATTCTAGTTATTTCTTCATTATCCATTTTAAAAAAAATATTTTTTTCTCGCTGTCAATTCATGCAAATCTTCACCTTTTCTATACGCCTCTATCAAATGTTCATCTTTTGATAATTCTGCCAAAACTCTCAACTCAATTTGCGAATAATCGAATGAAATCAAACTCCAACCTTCTTTTGAAATAAATCCTTTTCTAATTTTTATTCCATCGTCTGTTCTTGCTGGAATATTCTGAAGATTTGGATTTGACGATGACAATCTTCCAGTTGCGGTCCCATTTTGATGGAACGTAGTGTGAATTCTGTCATTTTCATCTGCCAATTTTGGAATCGGTTCCACATAAGTCGAAAGCAGTTTCGTATAACCTCGATAATCTAATAATTTTCCAGCTATCTCAATCCCTCTTAACGACAACTCTTCCAAGACCTTCACATCAGTCGAATATCCAGTTTTCGTCTTTTTTAATCGGTTCAATTCCCATTTTTTCAAACAAAATTTGCGACAATTGTTTTGGCGAACCAATATTAAACTCTTCTCCTGACAATTCATAAACTTCTTTTGTAACTTCCTTTATCTTTTCTTCCAACTCTGTCTTGTAATCAGAAAAATATCGTTTATCAATTTTAATTCCTTCCAATTCCATACTTGCTAAAACTGGAACTAATCTACTTTCTAAATCTTCGTAAATCTTATCCAATCCTTCTTCTATCAGTTTATCCTTCAACTGTTTCTCAACTTTTTTTAATACATAGCGCTCTTTTTTTCCTAAAAAAATTCTATTTTTTTCGTCTTCAGAAACAACTTCTCCTTTTTTTTTTTTAAACACTGTATCGAAATTTCTCCAATGTTCTCTCAACAAGCGTGTACACAATATGTTCCAAATCCATTGGACTTTCTGTACCCAAAACATACCAAGCTAACATTACATCAAAATAATCTTTTGTATCAATTCCACTTTTTACAAGTTCTTTTACATTATACCCAATTATTTTTTTCTTTCCTAGCTCTTTATAAATCTCATTTTTTTAATCGCATTTCCATTCAAATCTTCATTCAAAAACACAATATTTTCTTTACCATTACTCAAAAGCCAATCCAATTTCATTTTCAAAAATTCCAATCTCATTTCCTAATTTTTGAAATTTCATCCAGTCCATTTTTCCCAGCTAATTTTTTTCTAAATTTCTCTGTCTCTTGACTTACCAACTGATTAGAGAATAACGACATTTGAGGATTTGAATTTTTCATTAGAAGTCGAACTTGAATCAAATAAATTTCTCCCAGCTTTTGCTTTTTTTCCATCAATTCGCTCTCTATAGCTAAAGAAAACTTTCTTAAATTCCATTTTTCTATACAAATTCAACAATTTTTTTCTAAATCTTTTTTTCCTCTAATTTCAATTTTTTTCCTTATCATACTCGACGTCCACATCTCTTTTTACAGTCGCTAATCTTCTACTTAAAAAAATGCAGATTCCTTCCCAGCTATCAGATTTTCCTTCTCTTTTCCTTTTCTCTCATCAATTTTTTCATAAATCGTTTCCAAATTTCCATATTCTTCGATTAACATTTTCCCTTTTTTCGGACCAATCCCACTTACTCCAGGAATTCCATCAGAAGCATCTCCCATCAATCCAAAAAGTAATCTGGTATTTGCTCTGGTGCTACACCAATATGGTTAATTACATCTTCCTTCGTTCTAATATGCTTAAACAACGAATTTTTCTTATCTCCTTTACCTAGCAACGCAATATTTATTTTCCCATTAACCAATTGAGCTAAATCCTTATCTCCTGTCAAAACAAATGTTTCAATTTCTTCATCTTTATCTTCAGAAAACAACGTTGCCAAAGTTGCAATCACATCATCTGCCTCATAACCTTCCACTTTATACTTCGGAATCTTATACCCATCTAAAAGCTCCATAATATCTTCCTGTTGCTCCCTCAATTCCTCTGGCATACTTTCTCTGTGAGCCTTATACGATTCCAACACATCTGAACGTTTCAATTCACTTCTCTTTACATCCAAACAAGCAACAATATAATCTGGCTCAAATTCCCTCAAAATCGCCTCCAATGTATTTACAAAACCATACGTTGCACCTGTTGACATTCCTTTTGAATTTCTCATATTTTTTAGTGCATAATGATTTCGATACATAATAGCACTCGTATCTAGTATAACTGCTTTTTTCATCTATCTATTTTTCCCTTTCTTTTACCATTTCTATTTTTTTAGTCTATTTTAAAAATTATATCATAAAATTTAGTCTAATTTAACCTTTTTATTTTCACTTTTTCAAATCTATTGAGGTTGCCTATTTCATTTTTTCGTGGTATAATTAATTTGTAGAAAAAAACTAAACAAAAATCATATTATTTTTTTAGAAAAATTTATATTGAAAGTTTTATGAAATCAAACTGATAAGACTATAAAAAGTTTAGAAAACACAACAATTTTTAACAGAAGGAGTCCAAAATATGACAAAAAGAGAAAAAGAAATTATTGATTTAATCAAAGAAAAATCCTCTTATAACACAAGAAGAAATTGCAGACAAATTAAATTGTGCTAGAACTTCTATTGCCGTTCACATTAGTAATCTTATGAAAAAGGGGATTATTCTAGGAAAAAAATATATCATAAATGAAGATCCTTACATTTTTAACAATGGGCGAAACAACTGTAAATATTGTGGGAGAAGCGTATAAAAGCATTATTTCTAATGAAGTAAATCCTGGAGCTATATCAATTAAATATGGTGGTATTGGAAAAAAATATTGCTGAAAATATTTCAAAACTTGGAGTTAGCTCTAACTTTATAACAGTTTTAGGTGGCGATTCATATGGTAAAGAAATTGAAAATTACTTGGAAAGCAAAAAAATATTAATATTTCAGATTCTATATTTTTTTAAAGAATAACAAAACAACAATGTCTGTTTCTATCTTGAACAACAATAAAGAAAAAAAGAAATTTCTATTTCTTCATCAGACATCTGTAAAAATATTACACCAATGTATTTAAATTCAATCAAAAAGAAAATTACTAATGCTAGACTTGTTGTCCTAGATGCAAATTTAGACGAAACAACATTAAGTCACATAGCATACTTACGAAAAAAACCTAATTTACTTGTATATACAGTCTCTCCAAGCAATGCCTTAAAAATTAAAGAATTTGTTGGAAAATTTCATACCGTAAAATGTAATGATCTTGAAGCAGAAATTTTAACTGGTATTCGAATTTATGGTAATGATGATTTAAGAAGAATTGGAGAATTTCTAATAAAAAAAGGTGTTAAGCAGTATTCATTTATATTGAAGAAAAAAAGGTGTTTTTCTTTATGGATGAACATAATAATAGCGGTATCATCCCGTTGCCAGATTTAAATCTTCCAATCTTAATTGGATCAAAAGAAGCGCTTGTTGCTGGAATAGCTTACGCTGAATGTAATGACTATGATATCGAATATTCTACAAAATTTGGTATTGGAGCTTTTTATGTTAAATTTATTAAATGATAAAAAAATATGACTGAATATATTAATGTTAAAAAAATATTGAGAATATTATAAAAAGAAGCTAACATATAATTATAATTTAAATATAATAGTTATTTTTAAGTTTATATAAAATTCTACACTCTAATCTTAAAATATTACGTTTACAAAAAGTACAAAAAAAGAACATGCAATTCAATCAATTTTGAAAACACATGTTCTTTTTTTATTATGAATTCTTAATTTTTTTCTAAAAAAATGAGCGTAACTAAAATCAACTATTCCAGTAACACTTCTTCTAACAATACCTTTTATCTTAGGATTTCTATAATGATTTTTCAACTGAGAAATATAATGGCGAAATTACATTTTTCATCAATCAATATTCTCTCAGCTTCATTCACTTTTTTTGTCTCTTTCTTTAGAAGAAGACATTTTAGAAATTTCTGTTACTAGCGCATTATACTTAGCTTTTGACCAAACATTCATATTCAAGTTATCATCTTTTTTCCATCTATCTAAATAGGACAAAGCATCATCATATTTCGGCGACCAAGTATTTAAGACAATATCATAATCTCCAGCCCTAGTTTTCGACAATCTTTCTTTAAATGGCACAGTCGAAAGCATCTGTCTCTAATCCCAATTTAGTTCTCAATTCCTCTTGAATAAATTGTATTTCCAAAACTTCTGGATTCGAGTTTCCTGATAACAATCTTAATCTCAATCTATTAATTCCTAACTCTTTCAACGCTTCTGCATACAATTTTTTTAGCCGTTTCAATATCATTATCTTTAAAATAATTTTTTTATCTGGATAATTTTTCTCTATATTTTTTTATTATATCCTGAAATTTGATTACTTATAATTGATTTCGCAACAACCGATCCATCTTTTTAATTTCATCCACATATTTTTTTCTATCAATAACTATCGAAATTGCCTTTTCTCAACTTAGCATTTTGTAAATATTTATTCCCTAAATTATAATCCAAATACCAAACTCTTCCATTCAAATACGTATCCAAAACTTTATTTTTTTCTTATATTCTGCCAATCTGTAAGGCTCTACCCTCGACATATCTATTTCTCTATTTTTTAATCAAATCGTCAACCACTTTAAAATCTTTTTGAAATAACATATTTTATTTTTTTGGAACCCTTATATTTTTTTAGCATTCCAATAATCTTCATTTTTTCCAATAAAATCTCATCTTCTTGCAATTTCACTATTTTTATAAGGTCCATTAAATAAGAAATCTCCCAACTTAACCGCATATTTATTCTCTCTAGATTCATAAAATTTCTGATTTAAAGGCACAGAAATCGGCAAAGTCAAAATATATTTAAAATACGCTGTTGGATGCTCTAATTCAATTTCCAATGTCTTATCATCAATCGCTTTAACTCCCAAAGCATCTGCTCCAACTTTTCCAGCATAATATTTTTCTGCATTTTTTATTGGAAACAACATCTCAGAAAATTGAGCCGCAGTCTTAGGATTCAAAACTCTTTTAAACGCAAAAACAAAATCATTTGCTACTATTTTCTCACCATTACTCCATTTTGCATTATCCCTCAACTTAAACGTCAATTTATTTCCACTTTCTTTAAAACTTTCAGCAACTCCACCAGTATAATTCCCCTTTTCATCCAATCTCAGTAATCCCTCATAAATACTCGAATCCACTTGAACTGCTATCATTTCAGTAAATAAGTGTGGATCCAAAGTATTATAATCACTTCCAAGATTAAAAACTACCATTTCTTTATTATTATTAACATTTTTTTAGAACATCCCACCACTAAAAATACAAACAACATTAATGTAAAAAAATATTTTTTTCATTTTTTTCTCGGATATTTAACTATCCTGATCTCCTTTCACGCAATTTTTATAATCCTCTAAACAATTATTTTATTTTTTTCCTTCAATCTTTCTAAACAATATTTCTAAAAAAATAAGTTGAAAAAAATAATACATCTTCATTTTAAAAATTATATTAAATTTCCAACTTATAAAGCTACTTCATTTTTAAAAAAATTATAACAATTCTTTTTTTCAATTCTTCAACTTTATTCAATCTTTCCCAAGGCAAATCAATATCAGTTCTTCCAATATGACCAAAAGCAGCTAAATCTTGATATTTAAAACTAGGCGTTCTCAATTCTAATGCTTTTTCAATTCCTCTTGGTGTCAAATCAAATAATTTTGCTACAGCTTCAGCAATTTTCCCTTCATCAACAATCCCTGTTCCAAAAGTATCCACTTTTATAGATGTTGGTTGAACTACTCCAATCGCATAAGACAATTGAACTTCACATTTTGTAGCTATCCCTGCTGCAACTATATTTTTAGCAATCCATCTAGCCGCATAAGCTGCTGATCTATCTACTTTTGAAGGATCTTTTCCAGAAAATGCTCCTCCACCATGTCTAAAATATCCACCATAAGTATCAATTATTATTTTTCTTCCAGTCAATCCTGAATCTCCATGAGGACCACCAATTACAAATCTTCCAGTCGGATTAATGTGATAATGTTTAACTTTTGAATAATCTAAATTATATTTTTCTAAAACAGGTTTTATAACCAATTCTTTTAAGTCACTTTCAATTTTTTCTCTAGTAACTTCTTCATCATGCTGAACTGATAAAACAACTGTATCAACTGATTCAATTTTTGTCCCTGTTTCATCATATTCTAAAGTCACTTGAGCTTTTGCATCAGGTCTAGCCCATGCCAAAGTTTTATTTCTAGTTAACTCAGTCAATTTCACAATTATTTCACGAGCTAATGTCACAGCTAAAGGCATCAATTCTTCAGTTTCATTAACTGCTCCACCAAACATAATCCCTTGGTCTCCAGCTCCACCAGTATCTACTCCCATCGAAATGTCAGGTGATTGAGAATGAATAACATTCATAACACCACAATCTGAGTCAAATCCCATTCCTGGTTTATATCCTATTTCTTTAATTTTACTTCTAACAATATCTTGTATATCAATATATGTAGTTGTTGTTATTTCTCCTCCAACCACAACTAATCCTGTTGTCGCAAATGTTTCACAAGCCACTCTCGCATGAGTATCATCTTTCAAACAAGCATCTAACACTGCATCTGAAATTTGATCACAAATTTTTATCTGGATGTCCAGGTGAAACGAATTCTGATGTAAAATAAATATTTTTTTGCCATTTTTTTATTCCTCCTAAAAATATTTTTTTATTTAAAAAGAATTTTTTTGTAAAAAAAAATTCTCTACAAAAAAGAGAATGTAAAATTCTTATCTTCGCACTTTTATGCCAGGATTTAGCACCTTTTACAAATAATTGTAAGGTTGCTGGATACTCATAACGGGCCTGTCCCTCATATCTCTCTTGATAAGTTTGCATATTTAATTATAGTTTCATTATAGTACATTTTTCATTTATTGTCAAACTATTTTTTTAGAATTCATTATTTCTTTTTTTATTCAATTTCAATTCTTCCTTCAAGTGATTTCCCTAAAGTCGCCATATCCGTATACTCAATATTTCCTCCCATAGGAATTCCACTAGCAATTTTTGAGACTCTGACATCTTTCTGTTTCAATATTTTCGTCAAATACAACGTCGTAGTTTCCCCTTCCAAGTCAGGATTTAACGCAATTATCACTTCTTTTATAACCTTCTCATCCAATCTTTTTATCAACGACTTCAAATTTAAATCTTCAATCGTAACTCCATTCAAAGGATCTATTTTTCCACCTAAAACATGATAAAGTCCATTATATGTATCAGAATTTTCAAAAGCAATAACATCTCTAACACCTTCAACAATGCAAAGAACTTCTTTATTTCTCTTCTCATCTTCACAAATTTCACAAATATCATTTTCAGACAAATTCCCACAAATCGAACAATGCTTAATACTACTATGAGAATCTTTTATTATGCCTATCATTCTATCAATATCCGCTTCACTTCTTTCCAAAACATCAAATGCTATTCTCATCGCACTTTTTTTCCCAATTCCTGGCAATTTTGAAAAAAAACATCTATCAAATCATCTAATTTTTTTCATAAATTTCTCCCTCTATTTTTTTACTTCTAACAAACAAAAAAAGTGAATCGTAATAACTTACTCTTCACTTTTTTTCATTTTTTAATTTTACTAATAAAGACTTAATAATTTTTTTATAATTATTTTTCTCCAACTCTTTCAACTCTTAAAGTATTAGTTGTTCCTTCTTTAGAAATTCCAGTTACTAATACTACTAAATCACCTTTTTTAGCTTCTTCGTGATTAGCTGCAATTTCTCTTGCTTTTGCAAAGAAGTCATCAGTTTTATCTAATCCTTTTTCTACGTAAGCTCTAACTCCTCTTACTAATGCTAATTGTCTAGCTGTTTGATCATTATCAGTTAAAGCAATAATAGGTACAGTTGGTCCATATTTTCTAATCATTCTAGCTGCTCTTCCTGTTTTTGTCCAACATACAATTAATTTAGCATCTAATAAATTCGATGTTCTAACTGCTCCATTTGAAATAGCTTCTGTTACTGTAACTTCTTCATTTTCATCGATTTCAACAGGTTTGAATTTTTTGAATTCATCTGTTCTTTTTGAAATTGTAGCCATCATTTGTACAGCTTCTGCTGGATATTTACCTTTTGCAGATTCTCCAGATAACATAACTGCATCTGTACCATCTAAGATAGCGTTAGCAACGTCTCCTGCTTCTGCTCTTGTAGGTCTTGGGTTTCTAATCATTGAATCTAACATTTGTGTAGCTGTAATAACTGGTTTTCCAGCTTTGTTACATTTTCTAATCATCATTTTTTGCATGAAAGGAACTTCTTCTGCAGGAACTTCTACTCCTAAGTCTCCTCTTGCTACCATGATTCCATCACTTAATTCCAAGATTTCATCGAAGTTATCAACACCTTCTTGGCTTTCAATTTTAGGAATAATTTTGATGTTATGTCCACCATTTTCATCTAAAACTTTTCTTACTTCAGCAACGTCTGCTGCTTTTCTTATGAATGAAGCTGCAACAAAGTCTACTCCTTGTTCACAACCAAATTTCAAGTCGTTAATATCTTTTTCAGCTAATGCAGGTAATCCAACTGAAACATCTGGTAAGTTAACTCCTTTAGTTTGTCCTAATTCTCCTGTATTTGTAATAACACATTCAACTTCTCCTGCTTCTACATTGATGCTTTCAACTTTTAATCCAATTAAACCATCATCTAATAAAACAGTACTTCCTACTTTTAAGTCATTTACAATTCCAGGATATGAAACTGCGAATTTTTTAGCATTTCCAACAAAGCTATAATCAGTAGTGATTGTTACTTTGTTTCCTGTTTCTAATAATACATCTTCTCCATTTTCTAATTTTCCCAGTTCTGATTTCAGGTCCTTTAGTATCCAATAAGATTGCAATTTCTTTACCTGTTTTTTTAACAACTTCTCTAATTGTTTTAATTCTTGCTCCATGTTCTTCATAGTCTCCGTGTGAGAAGTTTAATCTCATTACGTTCATTCCACTTTCAACTAATTTAGTTAACATTTCTTCGCTTTCTGATTTTGGTCCTATTGTACAAACAACTTTTTGTCATTTTTGATCTTCATTCTTGTTATTCCTCCTAAATCTGATATATATATAAATATTAAACTTTTAGTGAGATTAATACTGAAATTAACCCACAAAAACTTTAACTACATTAAAAAAACTTTTTTTATTTTTGCCATCATTTTAATTATAATGATAACATTGTTGCAATTTTATAATCTTCTTCTGAAGATTTACTATAATTTTCCCAAGCATAAGATAATTTATGAGTAGTTACTTTTCCACTTTCCATACCTACCATTAATCCTGCTTCTCCATCAATTAATAATTCTACTGCTTTTACTCCTAATTTTGTTGCTAAGATTCTATCATTAGCTGTTGGAGCTCCACCTCTTTGAACGTGTCCTAAAATAGTAACTCTTATATCTGTATCTATTTTTTGTGCTAATTCTTTTTCAATATCCAAGATATTTCCAGCACCTTCTGCTACAACTATAATGTCGTATAATTTACCTTCTGCTCTTCTTTCTCTAATAACTTTTGCAATATCATCAGTAGAAGCTTTTACTTCTGGTATCATAACTCCACTTGCTCCACCTGCAATCGCTGCATATAAAGCTAAATCCCCACAGTTTCTTCCCATTACTTCTATTAAATAAGTTCTTTCGTGTGATGTTGCTGTGTCTTTTAATTTTGATATTGCATCCAAGATTATATTTAATGCTGTATCGTAACCAATTGTATAATCAGTTCCTGCAATGTCATTATCGATTGTTCCAGGTATTCCGATTGTTTTTATTCCATGTTCTTCATACAAATAATGTGCTCCATGGAACGAACCATCTCCACCTATTACTACTAAGCCTTCTATTCCTCTTTTTTTCAAGTTTTCAGCTGCCTTAGCTCTTACTTCAGGATCTTTAAAAGATGATAATCTAGCAGATAATAAGATAGTTCCACCGTGATCAGCGATTCCACTTACATCTAATGCTGACATTTGGAATATTTGATCTTCTAACATTCCTTTATATCCTCTTTTAATTCCAAAAACTTCCATTCCTTTACTCATCGCAGTTTTAGCAACAGCTCTTACCGCTGTATTCATCCCTTGCGAATCTCCACCACTTGTTAGGATTGCAATTTTTTTCATAACTTATTTCTCCTTCTAAAATCAATAACTATTTATCTCTCATAAAGATAATACCATTTTTTTGATTTTTTTCAATGATTATTTTATATCTTTTTTTCTTTTTTATTTTTTTATAAATTTCAATATCTTTTTAATCTTCATACGAGTACATTGGTTCTACATGAATCAATATTCTTTTAACATTTTTTATATTTATATTTCAATGTTTTTTTGTTATTTCATTAACAATTTCATGTGCTTCCTCTATCGTTTTATCTCTATTCATCCTAACATCAACAAAAATATAAACTTCTTTTCCCTGAAGTAGTCATTCTAAAATCATGTGCATTCTCAATTTCAGGAAATTTCAAAATATCTTCTCGAATTTCTTCCAACAATTCTTTATCTTGAGAATCCAATAAAATCAAGGCATTCTCACTAATCAATTGATACCCATTAATAATTATGTATATTGCAATTATCAAACCAACAATAATATCAAACAACGGACTTATTAATGAAAGCAACAATCCCTACTAAAACTGAACTAGATATCACAATATCCATTTTTATAATCAACTAGAAGCGTTTCAATTAACGCACTTTTTTTCTTTACCAGTTTTTTTGTTTCATAAAAATTAATTGAAAAATTTTAATTATAATTGTCATAATCGTAATTATTATTGGCCATTTATTCAATAAAACTCCAGAATTTTTTTCAAACAACTTCAAAAATTTTTCTTGTATAACTTCAAATGCTGAAATTATGATAAACGTACCAATTATAACGCTAAATACCGATTCTATCTTACCATGTCCAAATGGATGTTCCGAATCTTCTGGATTATTTCCAACCTTAAGTCCAACAATAACTAAAATATTTGTAATCAAATCTGATAATGAATTTAATCCATCTGATAATAAAGATACACTTTGAAAAAAATATTTCCTGAAATAATTTTTTTAAGAGAGCTAAAACTACATTAACTACTATCGCAAATTTAGAGACAAACATCATATTTTCGTATTCTTTTTCGATTTTTCTCTCAAATTATTTAATTCATATCCATTTTCTGTTTTTACAAATCTTTGTTTTTCTAAAAAAATTATTCATTTTTTTATGATTTTTTTACAACTAAAGAATCATAATCATTATTTATTAACCAATTTATTATGAATTTTTAAAAGAATTGTTCCACAAGCATTATTTCTTAATTTAGGTGCGACAAATATTCTCTTTAATTCCATTGAAACTTCATTTTCTTTTTATTAAAACTGCATAACCAATTATTTTTTTCACTTTTGTATAAAAAATAATTCTTCATCGTCTTCATTAAAATTAAAATAATTATCTATTCCCTTTAAAAATAGCAAATCTTTTCTTTCTTTTTTTCGTATCATTCCAATTAATAATCTTTCATTTTTTTATAAAAATCGCCCCCTAAAAAAATATTTCTACATAAAACTTTTTCCGTATAATTTAAAAAAATAGCAATTCAAGTTTCTTTACTAAAAGCTCTTTTTAGGAATCTTTTTATAAAAGGTTTCTTAATTGCTATTGAATTTATATATTTATCATCAAATACTTTTATCGTGAACTACTCCCACTTTTAGAAACGGAAACTTCTTGGGAAGTATCTGCTTTTGTTAGTCAAATATATTTACCAAGCTCTTTGGGTAGTTCCTACCCTGATATATTTAGTGTAATACATTTTGCCATACATCAGACTCTCGAAAGAATTTTACCATCCGTTTCTTATAGAAAGAACTCAAAAACAGCTACCCTATAAACCTAGAGAAATTGACTTAGTGCTGCTTTGTTCCCAACCTGACACGGTTCACCAACTCTCTACAATATAGGACTATTTTCTCAACATTCTTTAGATAAGGCGTTGACACTAAAATCTCCCTCAAGTCTGACATCACCTCTACTAAAGCGGGTTGTAGATACAGGGCACCGCTATCTCCCCGGCTAGTATGACAAGTGTTATTATATCATTTTCATATTCTAATGTCAACTTTTTATTTTTGATTTTTAATCTTTTCTAAAAGATTTTCATCAAATATTCCATTTCTTAACATTTCAATCTCAAACTTATACGGTGGCAATTTCTTAGCACCTTTTTCTTCACTTAAAGCAACATATGGTGTTTCTAAAATTTTTGGCAAATGACTGAACTTCTCAAAATGTGCAATTTTATTTAACGCATCAAAACCAATGTGACCAAATCCTATATTTTCGTGTCTATCTTTATGTGCACCAATAGGATTTTTGCTGTCATTTAAGTGAATTACAGAAATTCTGTCTATTCCTACAATTTTATCAAAATCATTGATTACGCCTTCAAAATCATTTACAATATCATATCCTGCATCGTGAACGTGACACGTATCAAAGCAAACTGATAACTTATCTTTTAATTTTACACCATCAATTATTTTAGCAATTTCTTCAAAACTTCTACCACATTCTGTACCTTTTCCAGCCATTGTTTCAAGTGCAACTGTTGTTTTTTGATCTTTTGTTAAAACTTCATTCAATCCTTCAATAATTTTATTTATTCCAACTTCTGCTCCCTCTCCAACGTGTGCTCCCTGGATGTAACACTATTCTTTTTGCTCCAATTGCATCTGTTCTTTCGATTTCTGTTCTTAAAAATTGTACTGCAATTTCAAATGTTTCAGGTTTTATCGCATTTCCTAAATTAATAATATACGGTGCATGAACAACAATATCATCAATATCAATATTATTTTTTTCATTAATTCTAATCCTGCTTCAATATTTAATTCTTCAATTGGCTTTCTTCTAGTATTTTTGTGGTGCACCAGTGTAAATCATAAATGTATTAGATCCATAACTTATGGCTTCTTCTACTGATCCCAAAAACATTTTTTTACCACTCATTCCCACATGTGATCCTATTTTTAAACATTTTACCTCCTAATTTTTGTTTTTTTATTTTTCTGTTTTTTTACTATATCAAATTATCGTATATTTTTGCCATAAAAAAATTATTATTTTTAATTATATTTTTCATCAATAATAAATTTGTAGTTAATCCTGCTGCTGTCCCACTTAACATAACAATATCACCTTTTTTTATTTTCCCATTTTCAAAGGCCCAACATAAAGTGAATGGAACAGAGGCTGACACCATATTCCATAATCTTTGAAAAATATCAATGTATTTACCCTTTTTTTCACACCTAACTTTTTTTCATCATAAGCTCTAATGCGTGACTGGCTTGATGCGGAATAACCATATCAATATCTGTAATTTTTCATTTCATTCTTTTTCAAAAAAATCGTCTACCATTTTTTAAAGCCTTATTTTTTTGATAATTTCAATACGCTTTTTACCATTCATATCAAACATAAATTCTTCTTTTGTTTTTTCTGAATAATTTTTTGGATGATAATTAGACAGTCCACCTCTTATTTCTGTGAAATGAACTCCTTCTGACCAAGTTTTTTGCATTCCGTCAATTACTCCAGAACCATTTTCACTATATTCTACTACTACTGCTGCTGCTGCATCACTAAATAGTTCGTAACTTTCCTTTTGATTAGGATTTGTAGCAATTGATGGCACATCGACTGAAACAATTAACACTCTTTTGTATCTTTTGGCATCAACCAAAAACGAAATCATATCTAATGCTGTAATAAAACTCGTACAAGTTGTATTTATATCTAATGCTGGAATATCAGTACCTTTTGCAATCTTTTCGTGAATTAATGCTGCCGTACATGGAATAGGCTGCACCGCAACTGCAGAGGCACTTACAATACAGTCAATATCATTTATAGTAATTTTCGCATTCTCCATTGCTTTCTTGGCTGCTTTAACCTCAATTCCTAATTGTGTCTCATCTCCAGAAATTTTATATCTAATTCCTCCTTTAAATTCAACCGTTTCTTTCGGTAAAACATACCCATACCCCTTAATCTCTAACTTTCTCATAGTAATTTACAACTCCTTTTTTATTTTTTGAAAAATTCTTCGCAATTTAACATTCTTTTTCAGGTGCATATTCAATAAAATCAATTTTTACACCTTCTATTCCAAGTTTTTCAAATAATTTATCAAATTCTTTTGTTATCTCTTTTTTTGAAAATCCTTAATCTCTAAAACTGCAACTTCTAATTTATCAAAAATCTACTTGGAAAACTTGATATTCCCTTATTTCTTCACTAAAAAGTATACATCTTCTAATAAAATCTGGAAAAAAAACTTTTTTTAATTTACCAAACTTATCTTTAAAAAGAAAAATATCATCTGAACGGCCTTCAATTTTATCTATTCTAGTAAAAACTGAACCACATTCACATCTATTCTTATTTTTCAATCAAAAATATCATTCAATTTATATTTTATAAATGGTTGACTTTTTTTCTCCTAAAATCACTAATAATCGGATAAAATCTCTTTTCATCTATATAATACTTTTCAAATTTTATACATTCTTCATTCAAGTGAATCGATCCACAATGACAAGTGTACCCCAACAATCCTTCTGTCGCTTGATATATTTGATACACCATTTTTTTACACCGAATACTTCTTTTATAAATTCCTCATCTTTCTTCTCTAAAAATTTCTGCAACTGAAATTATTTGAATCGGATTGATTTTTCAAGATTCCATCTAACTTTTTCTTACATAAAACTAAAAAGCATTGAAGCTGGAGCCACTAAAATTGTTGGATTGTAATTATTCAGCTCATCAACATAAGTTTCAAAATCTTGAAATAAATCAAAATATTTTAATTTTTATAAAAAAATGAGTTAATACTTTTTATATAAATTATTGTCTGCTCTTAGAAAAAAATGCAATTTTATTACCAAAAAGTTTGTTTTTAGGAAGCATTTTTAGCAAGTATGAATCCAGCCCACACACTTTTGCTCATCGTCTGTTGTCACAAACATTCCACGATGTCCTGATGTTCCAGAAGACAATCCTACTGAAATATTTTTTTATACTTTTCAGAAAAAAATTACGAGTTTCTTCTCCATCAATAGCAATCTTAAACGCCTCATCTTTTTCGCACTCCAACCGTATTCAACTCATCAAAATTTTTCCATCATAAATTGCTTATTCATAAAAAAATCATTCAAATCAACTTTATGTTTCATAAAATATGGTGATTTCTTTTTCAAAATATTTGATTTGTTTTTCTAACTTTTTTTATCTTGATATTTTTCTAATTTTTTTCTCGAATTCCATTTTTCTCAGCCATCTAGCACTCACAAATTCCAATAATATTCTAATTATTTTTCTTCATACAAAATTTTTCTTTATCCTTTCTTCAGGATCATGACTAACAATCACATCTATTTTTTCTTTTTGAATGTTCTCCAAAATATCAATTCCTCTTTTCATAATCCTGAAAATTATCTTGCACTAATTTAGGAAGCGTTCTCATTCTTTCTGTATACTTCATCAAATCTACTCCCCAGCAAACATCAGCCGCTATAAATAAATTTTTTTCTCCTTAACAAAAAGACAGCCTTGCCCTCGAGAATGCCCATTTATCGAAGCTAAATACAAACTTCCATCTCCAAATAAGTCATTTAACTTTTACTGGAAAATCTTTTAATTTCTTGTATTCTTTTATTATTTCTACCCTTTCTTCAAAAATATTTTTGGAAGAAATTCCTTAAAAAAATAAGATCCTTTAACCTACTATTTTTTTATAATTTTTCATAACAATCTTCTGTTATTATAATTTTTTTGCATTTTGAAATTTTTTTACATCTCCAATATGATCTGGATGCAAATGCGATAAAATCACATATCGAATTTCATTTTGATTAATTCCTCTTTTTAAAAGTTGCTCAGAAATTAAATCATCCTTCTTCAAAAATAATCGGATTTGGGTGCTCTATAAAGAAAAATATTTAAAATTATTTTTCAAAATATCAATTCCGTAACCTGTGTCATATAAAATATATCCAATTTCTCTATGTTTTATCAAAAAAACTCCAGCAGGAAAAATTTATTATTCCAGAAAGTTTTTTTCATTTTTTTCGAATTTTTTTAAACATTACTCCTAATTTATTTTTTACAATAGCCACATGAAAAAAATAATCAACTCTTTCTATTATGTTCGACATATTTTTTTACACCTTCTCTTACTGTCATTTTTGGCTTGTAACCCAATTCTTTTTTTGCTTTTTTTCAACTGATAAAGTCTGAGAATATCTCAATAAATACAGCGTATACAATGTTAATGGTGGCTCTTTTCTAATTTTAAAAAATGAATAAACTTTTTCTAGGATTGTCACAATGCCTTTTGTAAAAGGATAATTGAAATTCACATATTTACCTTTTATTCCCATTTCGGCAAAAAAATAAATCTAAAATTTCCTTAAACTTCATAGGTTCATCATTTGTTATATTGTAAAATTTTTTTCCCAATGCATTTTCATTTTCCATAGCCAATCTCAATGACAACGCCACATTCTCAACACAAGTCACATCTATCATTTGATTTCCACCTGCAAACAACGGAATACCTATTTTACTATTCAATTTCAAAAGTCTTGGAACTATACTCGTATCCCCTACTCCAAAAAGCCCTCTCGGTCGAATTATTACCCATGATTTATAAGAACTTTCTTTTATCGATTTCTCAGCCATTAGTTTACTTTTTATATAAAAATTAAGATTATTTTCAGTTGGAGCTTCTTCTTCTTTCACCTGTAAACTATCACCTTTTTTTGCATAAACACTTGGCGAAGATACAAACACAAGCCTTTTCACATTTTGTTTCTCACAAAAGTCCAGTACATTTTGAGTTCCCAAAACATTTGCATTATAAAAATCTTCCCATCTTCCCCAAACTGTCGAAAGTCCTCCAGCATGAATAACAAAATCAATTTGATCTGTTATTTTTTTCTAAATCTTCTCTATTTTCAAGATTTCCTTTCACAAATTTCACATTCTTATAATTTTCAGACAAATATTTTCCCTTTTTTTCTCATTTCTCCCAAAAGCCACAACTTCATAATCATTTTCCAGAAGTTCTTGAATCATGTATTCGCCCTAAAAAAACCAGTAGCCCCTGTTAGTAATACTTTCATCTTCATTTCCTTTCAAAAATTATTTATTTTTTTAGATATCATTTTGTAATTTTTTTAGCAAAAATCTCTAGTTTATTTCTTTTTATAATAAAATATTTATGACTCATGATATAATTTCTTTCTTTAATATTTTTTTATAGTTACTAATATTTTTAACACTCAATTATCATGATTTCTATTTTTATTTTAATTTTTTTGCATTTTATTACACAATCTCTGCTATCTATTCACTTTTTCTTTCATCAATCTATCAATTTCACTCTTCAACACTTCACTTGGATTATACTCTCTATATTTTTCAGAAACTTTTTTCAGATTATTCCATTCTTTACGATTCAAAAGTTCTCTTAACGCATTTTCAATCGAATTAATATCCTTCAATTTAGCTGGAACACCTATATCTGCTATTTTTCCTCTCACTGCAAAATCGAATTGATCGTAATCGTGAGGAATTATAACTGATGGTTTATTGTATTTTATGGCATTGTATAATATTCCTGCACCACCGTGATGAATAACATAATCTACCACAGGTAACACTGCCCCATAGTCGATATACTCGTAAATATGCACATTATCTCTACTTTTTATAACAGGTTTTCCTTTTCCATTAATATTCCCTAACGAAACAATAAAGCACACATCTGGAAACTTAGAACTCAATTCTTCAACTATTCTTACAAGATTATTTTTCCCCCATAATAAATGTGTTCCATTTGTAACCAAGATACTTTTTTTAAATTTAGAAATATCTTCCAAAGTGTAATCCTTCACATCAAACTCAGATAAACAAGGCCCTGCCCATATTACTTGCTTTGGATAATCATCTCTAAACTCTAATTCTTTCATACCTAAAGCTAATATCGACTGTGGTGAATACAAATTTTCTTCCTTGTTTTCATTATACAGCTTAAAATCAAGTACTTTCAACTGTTTTGAAGCCAACACACACACAATTCTCTTAAAACTTCTTATTACAAATCTTCCGAAGCTATCTCTCAATTTATATAAAAAACCTTCTCTTGGGTACCAACCACCCATATAACTTGGTGTAGTCGTCTTACTTTCAATCGCAAATGGTGTTGGTATTGAAGTTATCCAAGGGATATCCATCTTTTTGCAATTAATCCTGCTGGAATCGCAATAAAATCAGCAATTACAACATCAGGTTTTCTCTTTTTGAACCCTTCTTCAAACTCTCTCGCAATCTCAGGAACTTGCGATATATTTCTTTTAAACTGTTTCCAATAAATAAAAGCATTAGTTTTTTCAGGCGTGTTCGCAATATCCTCGAAAAACGTAGGTTTATCTGGTAAAACTGGTACATGTTTCAGCCCCAATTTTTCTAAAAATTCTTGTCTTTTAACACCACTATACACGCAAAGGTCGTATTTTTCATCATTTATCAACGGTTTTATTAACTCTAATATTGGAAATAGGTGTCCACTATAAGGTGGTACAACTACATCAATCTTTATTTTTTCTTTGTTCCTCCACAAATATTCATCCTCACTTAAATCTCTATTTATTTTTTTCTTTTTTTCTCTCATTTTGTATAAAAACACCCCAGTTGCAACACTCACATTTAATGACTCAATATTTCCATAAATTGGAATAATCGCCTTAATATCAGAATTTTCAATCAAATAATCTGAAACGCCTCCACCTTCATGCCCAAAAATATAAGCATTTCTCTCTTTTTGCTCAATTTCATCATAAGAAATCGAATCTTCATGCAACGCTGTCGAAATCGTTAAATAATTATTTTTCCTTCAAAAATTTCACAATATTTTCTGGTGTTTCATAAATCACATTTAATTTAAAAATTCCACTCATTGTAGCTCTAACTGTTTTCGGATTATACACATCCACAGATCCTTTTGTCAAAATCAAATTTCTAAAATCAGTCGCAATCATTGTTCTAATGATCGTCCCAACATTTCCTGGATCTTGTACATCATCCAAAATCACGACATCTCCCTCAATATCATCAATCGTATTCAAATTTTTTTGAATACAAAAATATTATCCCTTGACTGTTTTCTTGCGTTGAAACTTCATTAAACAGCTCATCTTTTTAATATCGTTAAATTATCATGCTCACCAATATTGTAATTTTTCATTAAAAATATTCGTATCTCGACTCCTTCACAATTATTTTTATTAAAAATTAATTTTTCTCATTCAGAAATTTTTTCCCCTTCTGCCTTGAAAATATTATTTTTCATCTCTATATTTTTTTCTTATCTAGTTTTTTTCAATAATTTGTAAAATTTATTATCCGAACTTGCAATAACGTCTTTCATTTCTCTCCTTTTCAATTTTTCCTAATTAATAAAAAAAATACTCAGACCACTTAAAATTGAATATTTATAAATTTCTCTCTTGTTTAAATATTATAAGTCTGTCTGAGCAATTAATTTTTATTTTAATGTAACTGGTAATTTTTTTCTCCACCTAAAATATGATAATGAATATGGAACACTTCTTGTCCTCCATTTCCATTAATATTTGTTATAACTCTGTATCCTTCTTCTGCAATTCCAAGTTGTCTAGCTATTTTTAGCAATTACCAATTGTAATCTTCCAAGCAACAACGCATCTTCTTCTGTCGCCGCATCCAAATTTCTAATTTCTTTTTTTGGTATTACTAACACATGAACTTTAGCTTGAGGATTAATATCATGAAAATGCTAAAAAAATCCTCATCTTCATAAACTATATTCGCTGGTATTTCTTTATCTATTATTTTTTTAAATATTGTTGACACAACAATCACCTCTTTTTATTATTTTATTCAAAAATATCTCAAGTTTTTTTGAGTATTTTCAGGTCTTTTTCAAATTTTTTTATTATATCATTAAAAAGTATTTCAAATCTTTCTTTCATTGTTTGTAGGTCCCATCTTTCTAATTTACCAAGATAGCTATTTAAATATAATTTACTATCTCTATAACCATGTATCTTTTTGATCTCTTTTTATATAAAAAAAGTTTTATTTCCTAATTTTACATTACTCCCTGTTAGTGTTAAATTTGAAATTGTATTTTTTTAAAAGCCTTCATCTCCTCTAATTCTTCATCAGTATATAATTCTTTCCATGTTTTACTTGGTCTTTGAGGAAAAAAATATGTTCTATTGTTATTTTATCGTTATCAAAGTCAATTAATTCATTATGATTATAATTTTCTATTTTTTTCGGAATACGTATTTCAATCTCTCTTTATTTTTTTATATACATTCTTTGTTTTTTAAACTTTCTTTCAATTCTTCATTTGTAGGAAATTCCTGAGCTAAAAGAATTTCTTCAGTTGCTGTATAATAATTTTCTTTTTTTGGAAATTTTTTTAAATACATTCCTTGAAATAATTTATTTAATAAATTTGAAGGTTTTTCAGTTATAAACCTTCTCCATATATAACTCTGTAATAACTTCAAAAATATTTAACAAATCTTTTCTATCTAATTTATCTTCTTTATAATCTTTTAATATACCAATTAAAAATGGATTTATCACTACTTGATCTAAAGTTTTTTTAAATTTTTTTAATTCTTCTCTAATATCTTCATCTTCTTCTAAATAAGGTTTTTATTATATGAGAATATTTAACAGAATAATTTTTAAGTTCTTCTAATTTTTAAATCATCTGGATTATCATAGAACATTTTAAACTCTTCAAACACTTTTTGCTTTCACTGGTATTTCCCCACGTTTTTAAAGTCAGATAATCCCTTATAAAATCAGAAACATAATTTTTTTAACTTCATTTCCATCACTAATTTTACAATTATTTTTCTATTGGTATCCAAAAATTTTTTTATAGATTCTATTCTGTTCTTTTCTATCCAAATCCATTAAAATATAATTTCTTATCAAATCCCTTGTGATAAATCTAATCCAGTAGAATTTAAACTTTCAAATATTCTTTGTGGATCATCTTTTCCATTTTCAAGAGCAATATTAACATAAATAAAGCTTTATCTATACCCACAATTATATTTTTGGATTTCACTATCCGAAAAACTTAGTTAATTCTTTCTTGAAATAACTATAATTCTTTACTAGATTTCTATCTCGATAATTTTCAAGTTCGTCGAACTTATTCTCTAGTACTTTTATTAAAATATTTAAATTTTTCTTCTGGTGGCACTAATTTTTAAATTAACTTCTTTTTCAGAAAATTTATTTATTAAATACAACTCATATATTTTATCTGCTTCTTTAGAGTTATTTTCTTTTTAATTTATGATAAAGAGCTATAAATAAAAAGTGTTATTGTTATCATTCTCTGTTGGCCATCAATAACAGAAAATTCTTTTTCTCCTATTTCATACACACCCTCATGTATATAAACTATACTTCCTATAAAATGTGAACTAATTTCTTTATTTTTCTCCTGCAGTTAAAATATCTTTAAAAAGCTGTTTACACTGTTTTTTTCTTGCCAATTATAATCTCTTTGATATACTGGTATTGAAAAGAAAGTATTCGGCTCTGAAAACAAATCTTTTATTTTTTTCTTTCACTAGCTTTCATTCCATACTTCTCCTATTATTTTTACTATTTTTTTATTAACAACCGCAATCTTCAATTTTTTTCCAACTCTTCTTGCGTGTCTTCCACCTTCAAATTCTGTTGTAATAAATGTATCTACGATTGCTTTTCCTAATTCATCTCCAATAACTCTCGCTCCCAATGAAACAATATTTGCATTATTGTGAAGTCTTGACATTCTAGCTGTAAATTCATTGTGACACAAAGCTGCTCTAATTCCTTCAACTTTATTTGCCGCTATCGAAATTCCAATTCCTGTTCCACAAATAATTATTCCTAAATTCCCTTCTTCTGCCAAAACTTTTTCAGCAACAGATTTCGCAATATCAGGATAATCCACTGAATCCAATGTATCAGTTCCAACATTAACTACTTCATGCCCTTTGTTCTTCCAAATGTTTCATTATTGTATTTTTAAATTCTACTCCTGCATGATCATTTCCAATTATTATTTTTCATAGTCTAAAAATCGAGTTCATTTACAAATATGAGTTTATCAAATTATAAAAATCCCTCTCTCCTTTCCTTCGAATACATTTTTCTTTTTTTACATCCTCAACTTCAAAAAAATTATTTTTGTCAATTTTTTTCCAATAATTCATCTGATATTCTTTTCAAATTTCCATCATTATCCACAAAAACATTCACTGTTTCAGCTTTTTGCCTTCAAAAACATTTTTTTAGAATCATACATCTCATAAGAAAAATCTAATTTTTATATTATTAATTTCTTCTATTTTTTTGCAAATACTTCAATTTCATCGTCATATTTTTGCCGAATCAATATAATCAATATTTAGCGTTTTTTTACTGGTAAAATAAATCCTAATTCTTCCATTGATTTATACGGAAAAAAACATCCCGAAAATATTCTGTTCGTGCTATTTCCATCCATTTCAAATAATTTGAATGATAAACAACTCCCATTTTATCAGTATCGTAATAGTACACTTTTAATTTAATACTTTTTCTTTTTCAAATTTGTTTTTTTCATAATTATTCCTTAATTACTTAAATTATTGTTCTTTAACTTCAATTTTTACAACTTTTTTTCTTTTTTTGCCAATGAAGAAATCAAAACTCTAAGTGATGTAATAATTCTTCCATTTTTTTCCCAATAACTTTTCCCATATCTACCTTAGCTACATTTATTGTAATATCTACATATTTCCCTTTTTCATTGCTTTTCAATCGTATAATTTTTCAGTTGAATCCAATAAATTCTCAACCCAAAAAAATTAACTGTTTCAAAAATATCTACTCATTTTTCCTCCAATTCTCTCTTAAATTTTTTTCAATTTCCTACAATTTACAATACTCCCAGCCATTCTCGTCTGTCCTGTATTTCTATCTCAATACCTTTTTTTGTAATTTTTTCCAAAACTTTATCCATATCTTCGAGTAAATATGAATTTGTAATAATTTTTTATAAGACCATTTTTATTATCCAAAGTCCTAACATTTCCAAGTCCGTCATACGCTTCCACAATTTTTATTTATAAAATCAATATGCTCTCTTTTTGGTTTTGGATAATATATTCCCAACTTTTCAATTTTTTTCCTTCCTAACTGTACTCTTTTTTTGAGTATATCAAAAATTTTCTATTATAAGAAACCTATCTAAATTTTTTTATAAATAAATCTCAACTAATTACTGTTTTAATAATTTAATAAAATCAATAAATTCTTGCACTGAAAAATTCTTCTGTTCTAGCTAATTTTTGTTTTTCCCTAATTTTTTTCCAATGCTTCTCCAATTTCTTCCTTACTCAATCCCAATTTCATCAAATTATTTTGCAACACTTTTTCCTTTTTATTCGAAAAAAAGCCTCCTTCAAATATTTAAAATATTCTTTTTCTGTAATCTGATTTTTCATATTTTTTTATCTTTTAAAATCTTAATTCCAATAAACGCTGAATCTACCTTTAGGAACAGGATTAAACTTTTTCTTTTGGAACAGTAAATAAATATTCAGCTTCTGCATAAAACTGAACTGCATGTGTCAGTAAACTCATATTTTTTTACTGTGAGGCTTTGAAGCTATTCTCTCTGCTACCTCTTTTTGAACCATCAAATATATTTCAGAAATTTTATCTCTATGCTCAATCAACTTATTAATAATAGGCGAAGTTATATAATAAGGGATATTTGCAACAACTTTAATATCTTTTTTTACCTGATAGATACTTTTTCCAACTCAATTTCCATAAAATCATTATGAATCAATGTAAAATTCTCTTTATCTCCAAATTTTTTTCATCAAAACTGGTATCAAATCATCATCAATTTCAAACGCAATCAAACTTTTTCGCACTTTCAACTAATTTTTTTCTGTCAAAAAAATCCTAATCCAGGCCCGATTTCAATTACATCTGTTTCTTCGTTAACTTCTGTCACATCTAAAATTTCATCTGATAATTCCGTATCTTCTAAAAAAATTTTGCCCATATTTTTTTCTTCGCTTCATGCTTATGATTTCCAGAATTTTCTTTTTTTACCTTTTTCTTTTTGCCAACTTTTTCTCCTATTTTTTTATTTTTATCTATTAAAATTTTTTAACTCACAAAAAGTAAGAAAAAAATTATAATCCTTCTTACTTTTTGCAATCAATTTATTTTTTTACTCAAATACTTCTGGATTTGCAATCCCAATATATTCAAGATTTCTGTAATTTTCGTTATAATCAAGACCATACCCAACTACAAATTCATTTGGTATTTCAAAACCAATATATTGAACATCTACTTCAACTTCTCTTCTTTCTGGTTTATTCAACAAAGTACACAATGACACTTTCTTAGGCTCTCTGCTTCCAAATAATTTCAATACTTTTTTTCAATGTAAACCCTGAATCAATAATATCCTCTACAACCAAAAACATTTTTTTCCCTTTTATTGTCGTTCTCAAATCTTTTCAAAAATTTTAACTTCTCTTGTTGTTTCAGTTCCTTCATAACTAGAAACTTCGATAAAATCAATTTCCAATGGCAATCTAATCTCTCTAATCAAATCTGCCATAAACACTACTGATCCTTTTAATAATCCAATAACTACAAGTGGTTCTTTCTCATCTTTAAAAATCCTTCGTTATTTGTTCTCCTAATTCTCTAACTCTTCTCGCCAATTCCTCTTTAGTTATTAATTGCGATTTTATCCCAAAATCTACTTTTTTTGACATTTTTGTACTCCATTTCCTTGATCTTTTTTATGTTATTTATTTTATGTTACTAAAATTATAACATTTTTTTGTTATTTTCTTCAATAACATTAATGAACTTATTTTACTTTTAAATAATTTCAATCTCAAAGCATTCAACAATACAGATACTGAACTAAATGACATTGCAAACGCTGCTATCATCGGATCCAATTTAGGACCATTGAAAAATGCGTACAAAATTCCAGCTGCAACTGGTATTCCTAAAACATTATAGAAAAATGCCCAAAATAGATTTTCTTTAATATTCGTAATTGTTGCCTTACTCAATGCAATCGCATTAGCCACATCTCTCAAGTCATTTCTAATTAAAATAATATCTGCCGATTCTATCGCAACATCAGTTCCACTTCCAATCGCAATTCCAACATTTGCTTGTGCTAACGCTGGCGAATCATTAATTCCATCTCCAACCATCGCTACAAACTCATCTTTTTCTTGTAAGTTTTTTCACTTCTTCAGATTTTTGATACGGCAACACTTCCGAAACAACTGTATTAATTCCAACTTGTTTTGCAATATATTCTGCTGTTTTTTGATTATCACCAGTAAGCATAATCGCTTTAACACCTAATTTATGCAATTTATCAATAGCCTCTTTACTTGTAGGTTTTATCACATCTGCAACTGCTATTAATCCAACTAACTCATTATCAATTGACATATACATTGGCGTTTTCCCTTGATTTGACAATACATCATAATCTTTATCAGAAATTGCGATATCAATTTTCCTATTATCCATCAATTTTTTATTCCCAATTTGAATTTCTTTTCCATCAATTGTCGCTCTAATTCCATAACCAGGCAACGCTCTAAATTTATCATACTTTTTCAATTCAATATTTTTATCTTTTGCACCTTTTACAATCGCCTCAGCCAACGGATGTTCCGAATGATTTTCCACACTAGCCGCCAATTGCAATAATTCATTTTCATCATGATTTCCATAAACTTTAAAATCTGTCAAAACTGGTTTTCCAACAGTAATTGTTCCAGTCTTATCAAACACAACTGTTTTTATTTTATAAGTTGTTTCCAATGCCTCACCACTTTTAATAAGTATTCCATTTTCAGCACCTTTTCCAGTCCCAACCATTATTGAAGTCGGTGTTGCAAGACCCTAATGCACATGGACACGCAATAACTAAAACTGATATAAAAAACGACAATGCTGAAACTAATCCTGAACCTGAAATATACCAAGAAATTCCTGTAATCAAAGCAATTCCCATTACTATTGGCACAAAATATTTCGCAACAGTATCAGCCATTCTAGAAATAGGAGCTTTTGAACCTTGTGCCTCTTCCACCAATTTTATAATTTGAGATAACATCGTATTTTTCCCAATTTCAGTAGCTTTAAATCGAATACTTCCATTTTTATTAATACTTCCACCTACAACTTTATCTCCAACATTTTTTTCGTAACAGGCAAACTTTCTCCAGTAAGCATAGATTCATCTACAGAAGTTGATCCTTCTACTACAACTCCATCAACGGCAATCTTCTCACCTGGTTTTGCCACAACAATATCTCCAACTTTCAATTTTTCAATTAAAACTTCTTTTTCTACACCATTTTCAATAATTTTCGCCTTTTTTGGTTGTAATCCAATTAATTTTTTTAATTGCAGACGAAGTTTGACCTTTTGTTCTAGCTTCTAATAATTTTTCCTAAAGAAATCAATGTTATAATAATTCCTGCTGATTCATAGTGTAAATCCATCGCATATTTATGTGCATGAGCTGGATCAATTATCGCATGAATAGTAGAAATTATACTATAAATCAATGCCGCTCCTGATCCCATCGCTATTAACGAATCCATATTAGGTGCTTTTTCTAAATATTTTTTTATTCCATGTATAAAAAAATCTCTTCCTGCATATATAATCGGAATAACAAACACCAATTGTGCTAGCGCAAAATTCACTGGATGTGCCTTATGATTCAAAAAACTTGGAACTGGCGCTCCTAACATATGATGTCCCATTGAAATATACAATAATGGTATTGAAAATATAACCGCTAATATCAATTTATTTTTCATTTCTTTTTATCTTATCTTGATACATCTGAACCTTTTTCATCCTCAGACACCTTTTCCAATAATCCATATCCACTTTTTTTCAACAATTTCCCTAATCTTATCAAAAATCATATTTACTCTCATCAAAGCTAACGCTCATTTTTTCTGTTGCTAAATTTACTGTCGCATCAATTCCTTCTTTTTTGTTAACAGCTTTTTCTACTGCCAATGCACAAGCTGCACAACTCATTCCTGTAACTGTATAATTTTCTTTTTTCATAAGTATCTCCTTTTCAATTTCAATTATTTATTTATAAAATTAATTTTTACAAAAATTCTTTACCTCTTTTTAATCCCTACAGTGATCATGCTCCTCACAATTACACTGCCCTGGCAGACAATCACACTTAACCTTTTCCACCGCAAATTTCTTCTTTCGTCTCAATTGCCTTCTCAATCAAATTCAAATCTGAAAAACTCAATTCATTCTCCTCAATCGCTTTCACAATCAATTCCCCCGATTTTGTCCGACAAATCTTCTCAAACACTTCCATCAACGCCTTTTTAGAAAGTTCCTCTTGCGAATATTCTGTAAAATACACATATTTATTCCCTTCTTCCCTCTTTTTCAAAACTTTCTTCTCCAACAATCTATTCAAAAGCGTTTTTATCGTCGCTTTCTTCCACTCCATTTTCTCACAAAGAACTTCCGCTACAAATTTACTCGTAACTTCTCGATTTGCCCAAACTACTTTCATAATTTGCCATTCAGCATTAGTAATATGACAATCTTTTGAATTTTCCTCTCCCATGTTTTTCTCTCCTTTGATGTTTACATTTGTAATCATTTATACAAATAGTTTACAATAGTAATCGTTTTTTGTCAAGCATTTTTTTCAAAAATGCCATAATCATTGTTTACATATTTATTCCATGCAAATAATAATCATAGCATATTACAAATTAGTTTTTAGGTTGATATTTTTCAACAATTTTTTGCAATTTCTTGATTAATGATAGTATCATTAATTTCATAAGTATTCGTTACATTTTCTAATTTTTAAAGTTGCTTTTTTTCTTTCTTAGCCGAATTTTTTTATCAGCTTTTGTTTTTTTATATTAACTGCCATTGAACTTCCTATTGGCAATTCTCCATTTCTCGCTAAACTTCTCTTAGAAATCGCAATTTTAATAGACACTGTTTTACTTCTATTATCTTTTTTTATTTCCTTTTGTCACAACAACTGGTGCAATGTCAATAATATTTCCTTCGTATGTTTTACCATTCACAGAACTCACTAACGTAACTTCATTTCCAATTTTAATATTTTTCAATTTAGATTCTTTTACATTAGCATCTACCCACATATTTTTCAAGTTCGCAACAGTCAATGCTGGTTGATTTTCTTGTATTTTTTGACCAACACTTAAATTTTTATACGAAGTTTTCCCAGTGATTGGTGAATACATTCTCGTTCTAGCTAGGTTTGTGTAAGCTATTTTAAATTTGCTCACAGCTTGTTGAAACGCAGGATATTCTTCCAATGAGTTTGTCAATTGTGATTTTGGTGTAATTGCATTTGCCATACTTACTTTTAACTCTGATTGTGCTGATTCGTAAGCATCTTGAGCTGATGATATTTTATCTTCATCTCCTGATTTTTTCGCATTCTCATACACACTTGCTAATCTATTTACAGCAGCCTGTCTAGTTTCAATTTCTTGATCCAAAGCATTACTTTGAGCTACTAAAGCATAATAACTTTTTACCGCTTGAGCAACTCCAGCTTCAGCATTTTGTAAATCTAATTTTGCACTTGTATCATCTAAAACTATTAACAAATCTCCTTGATTTACTTCTTTCGAATTCCCAGCAACTAATTCTCTAACAGTTCCATTTATTTGAGGCAAAATTTCCGCTTGTTGAGCATTTACATAAGCACTATCTGCTTTTATATTATATTGTCCAACCAATTGATAATAAGCTACTCCTGCAATCGCTGCAACTAAAATAACTCCCTGCTGGAATTATCTTTTTAAAATCCCAAACTCTTTCTTCTCTATTTTTATTATCATCTCCAAGTTTTATTCCTAATGTTTCTGATCTTTCTCCAACTTTATCCTTCACTGTCTCAACTACATTATTTTCTAATTTTTTTCCACTCTTTTCTATTTCTTTTTTTGAATCTTCTGACACTTAATTTTCTCCCTTCATTTTTATTAATTTTTACTCAAAAATATTTTTTTCTATTGCTTTTAGCAACTCCATGATTTTCATTCGTATCAGTCACATAATTTGCTGCCTTTTTCGCAGATTCTGTACCATTTCCCATCGCAACTCCAATCCCTGCAAATTCTAGCATTTCAACATCATTGTTTCCATCTCCCTATGGTCATTATCTCTCTCTCTCAATACCCAATTTTTTTCAGCTAATTCTTTAAGAGCAGCAGCTTTATTTGTTCCAAACGGCAACATTTCAAATATATGAATTTGACTTAATACTGCATCATATTTATCTTTCAATAAATTTTCATTATCATTCTTAAATCTTTGAATTTCTTCTTCCTCACCTAAATACATTGATTTAAAAAATGTATGTTTTCCACTAGTAGCTTCCTCTAAAGAAATTGGTTTTATATCTACATACACCAATTTCCCATCTTCAATTGTATATTTATTCGCCTTATCTCCAACCACAAAAGTAGTCATCATCATTTGAAACCGTCAAATCCAAATTATATCCTTTTCTCAATTTATCCAAATAAATAACATCTTCTTTCGTTATTTCCTTGTTATCCAACAATTCCCAATTAGTCGTTTTACGAAGCGAACACCCATTATTCAAAATCACATATTCATCCAAATTGTATTTCTCTAATTCAAGCTCCCCATACACTGGTAATACCCCAAATAAAGGTCTACCTGTACAAAGAACCACTTTAATTCCAGCTTCAATTGCTTTTTGAACAGCTTCCTTTTGTGGAGTATCAATATGTTTTTCTTCATTTAACAATGTTCCATCCATATCTATCGCTAATAACTTTATCATTTCTTCTCCTTCCTAAAAACTCTTTTACCAAGCTATCATAATTTACTGGCAATTCTAAAATTCCCTCAATTTTTATTATTTGAGATTTTTAAAATTAAACGGTACACTTTGAATATCAAATCCTTCTAAAATACTGTTATCATCATCATAGTACACAGGAAAAAGTAAATTCACTATTTGAAACGTACCCTTTAACTTCTTCTAAACTACTACTTCCAAGAAACACAACTACTACATTTACTTTATCTTTATATTTTTCATAAAACTTTTTGCACTTCTGGTAATTCAGCTCTACAATGCGGACACCATTCTGCTGCTAATATAAAACAACGTTTTTTTACCATTTTTAAATATTTTTTTACTCTCAGTAGTTTTTTTCCATCTAAATCTTTCAAAACAAAAGTTGGCATATCAACATTCAATTTTTTTTCTCAATATGAAATTCATTTCCAAAACTTATATTAAACAACAATAACATTGATAAAAAAATAATACTATCTTTTTTTCATATTTTATTCTCCTCTTATCTTCAAATACATTTTTACAAGTAGAAAGTGGACAAACCACAAATCATCGTTTTTTGTCCACTCATAATATATTATTTCCCTAAATCTTGAACTAATGAATCAAAATCAACTGGAACTTCTAAGAATTTTTTTCAATTTTATTATTCGAAATTACTACATTATAAGGGAAACCTTGAACAGCAAATCCTCTTAAAATGCTTCCATCTTTGTCATAAAATACAGGGAATGTATATTCATTTGTTTTTAACATAATCTTTTGTTTTACCCTAAATCAGTGTTTGAATTAGTAAATACAACTACTACATTTACTTTATCTTTGTATTTATCATAAAATTTTTTTGCACTTCTGGCAACTCTACTTTTACAATGTGGACACCATTCTGCCGCTACTACAAATAAAGTCTTTTTACCATTGTCCATCAATTTTTTTACTACTAACTTTTTTTCCCATCAAAATTTTTCTAAATTAAATGCCGATACTTTTTGCTCCCGGATTTTTGATCTACATAAAATTCTTTTTTTCACATCCTATCAAAAAAATAATGCAACCATAGAAATTAAAAAAATACTATTTTTTTCATTTTTCCTCCTAAATTTTTTTGTTCTAATATTTATTTTTCCTTCAATAAATTTTTTTCAAAAACTGGTCCAATATCATAACCATTATCTTTTGCTATTCTAAAATACACTTTTGATTTATTTTTATCATTTCTTGTGTAATAATACACTCCTAAATTATAAAATGCTGTAGAATTCAACTTCGCTGCTGCTTTTTAAATTCAATATTCTTATATTTTTTTATCTTTTTCAGGATAATACAAACTCAAATCTACAGTTGAATAATCATCACCATTTTCAGAAAGTTTTTCTAAAATTTGTTTAGCTTCCTTACTTTTTTTCTAACATTGTCCTTAACTTTAGATTTAGTTTTTTTCAGCTTCAATCTCTTCCAACACATACGCCAATCTATACCCAGCTGGAATTGATCCTAACTGATACGCCTTGTTATAAATATTTTTAGCCTTCTTCAACTCATTCTTAGTTTCATAAAGTCTTCCCAAATAATTCATAACATCTACATCACCTTTTTGAATAGCTTTTTGGTAATAATCCTCAGCTTTATCATAATCTTTCATATTTTTCATATATAAACCCTTGATATCCTAAAACCACTGATTTATCAGATTTTGCAGCATCTAATACTTGCAATGCCAATTGATAGTTGTCTTTACTTCTATTTACTAATTTTTGAAGCCAACTCAAAGGCAGACAAATAATATTTATCCTTTTTCAAAAGACTGATTATATAATTGAACTGCTTCATCTTCTTTATCTTCACTTTCAAGAATTTTTTTCCTTTTTGCATATAAAAGCCGGTGAAAATCCTTCTGAAATAAATTCTTTCAATATATCATAAGCTTTTTTTCATAATCTGACATTACTTCCAAAAACTAAAGTTCCAAGCTCTTTTTTTCTCATCCTTTTGAAATTGAACCATCCTTTAATTTTTTTGTCTAAATTTTTCCATTTTTTTGTACTCATTAGAAAACTTTTTGTTATACTCATAAGAATAAGTCGCATACATATCTCCAGCATCTTTTCCTTTTTTCAAGTACTCTTGCGCCTTCTCAAACTCAAATTTATCCTCATAAATTCTTCCTAATGTAAAATACGATCTAACAAACCCTTGTTTAGCAGAACTTTCCAATAAAGGAATAATTTGGTCATCATTAGGATTTTGCTTTTGCAAGTAAGAGGCTTTGTAAAATTCCGCTATCCCCTTACTTTTTTTCAGATATCTATTCCAAAAATCTTCTCCTGTTTCTCCTAAATACGCATACGCCAGTCCAAATACATCTTCATTTCCTAAATCAGCTGTTTTTTCCAATTGTTTTACTACACTATTTTCATCTTTTTTTAATAATATTCCCATTAATGATTTTTCAAGCTCATCGTAACCTCTAGCACTCTTTGAACATGAAAACAACATAAAAGGAATAAATAAAAAAACAGAATATTTTTTTCATACTTTCTCATTCCTATCTTTATTCTATTTTTGATGTATTTATCTTATTGTTGTTCCTAATTTTACTTCATTATCAATTATAACTAATTTCGTTTTTTTCTTTTCAGTTGTTGTCAACAACATTCCTTGTGACAATTCTCCACGCAATGTAACTGGTTCTAAATTCAATACTGCCATTACTTTCTTCCCAACTAATTCTTGTTCATTTGGATACCATTTAGCAATTCCAGAAACAATTTGTCTCTTCTCTTTTTCCAGTGTTAACAATAAATTTTCAATAATTTATCAGCACCTTCGATTTTTACTAGCCTTAATAATTTCAACAACTTTTATTTCAACTTTTGAAAAATCATCAATTGTTATAGGATTTTCGATAGTTAAATTTTCATTGTATTCTTTTTTAGGCTCTTCCTCGAATTCAACTCTAGGGAAAATTGGTTCAGCTGCATTTAATTTTCCTCCAACTGGATACGCTCCCCAAGCCTTAACATCTTCTAATTTCATTTTCTCAGCATCCACTTCAAGCCCTAATTGATTCAACATTTTTTGAGCTGTATCTGGCATAAATGGCGAAATTAAAGCTGCTATTTTATATAATCCTTCCACCAAATTATACATCACTGTCGACAATCTATCTTTAGAATCTTCATCTTTAGCTAATTTCCAAGGTTCACACTCATCAATATATTTATTCATTCTAGAAATAAATTTCCAAATTTCCTTCAATGCTTCAGAAAATTGATATTCATTCATTCTCTTTTCAACATTTACTAAAACTTCTTCCCATAATGCCTTTATCTCAGCATCAAATGTATCCGTCACTTCATTCAAGACAACTTTTGAATCAAAATATTTCTTTTGCATTCCAATTGTTCTATTTAAAAGGTTCCCTAAATCATTTGCTAAATCTGAATTAATTCTTTGAACCATTGCTCGTTTTGAATAATCAGCATCTTGTCCGTATGTAGCTTCTCTCATCAAATAATATCTAAATGGATCCAATCCATATTTTCTCAACTTCTTCCGCTGGATTTACTACATTTCCAAGTGATTTGGACATTTTCTCACCTTCTACAGTCCACCATCCATGTGCTGCAATAGTTTCTGGCAATTTTATTCCTGCAGACATCAACATCGCTGGCCAAATAATCGCATGGAATCTCAAAATATCTTTCCCAATCACATGATTTACTGTTCCATTAGTCCAAACATTTGCAAATTCCTCTGGATCCTTAGCAAATCCTGCTCCTGTCAAGTAATTAGTTAAAGCATCAAACCAAACATAAATTACATGCCCTTCTTCTAATTCCAACGGTATTCCCCAATCAAAAGTTGTTCTAGAAATCGACAAATCTTGCAACCCTTGTTTTATAAATGCGACAACTTCATTTTTCTTACCTTCTGGCTTAATAAATTCAGGATGTTCCTCAATGTATTTCAACAAAGCATCTTCATATTTAGATAGTTTGAAAAAATATGAAACTTCTTTTACATCGATAACTTCTTTCCCCATATATTTTCCATCAACCAACTGATTTTCAGGAACAAAAGTTTCTTCTGAAACGCAATATTTACCCCAGTACTCACCTTTGTAAATATCACCATTATCGTTAACTCTTTTTACAATTTCTCTAACACTGTTAATGTGTCTTTCTTGAGTTGTTCTCATAAAATCAGTGTTTGAAATATTTAATTTTTCCCATAACGTTGTAAAATTCAATGACATTTTATCCACCCATTGTTGTGGTGTATAGCCATTTTTATCTGCAGCCTCTTGAATTTTTTGTCCATGCTCATCTACTCCTGTCAAAAATTTAACATCATATCCAGTCAATCTTTTGTATCTTGCAACTACATCACAAACGATTGTAGAATAAGCAGTTCCAACATGTGGAGCCGCATTAGGGTAATAAATTGGTGTTGTTATATAAAATGATTTTGGCATTTTTTTCCTCCTATTTTTTTAAAAATTTTCTTCATTAAATTCTATTTTTTTATTTTTATTATATTTTTTCATTATAAATCTCAAAAAGCCTTATATCCAGCTGAATGTATTTTTTCTTTCACTATTTTTGTAGCTTCTTCCATTGATAATTCCTTTGGAAGATAAAAAGGTTCTGCAACATAATGAACACATCTTGCAAATGGTTTTGGAATCTCTAATTTATCCCACATATTTTTAAATATCCATTTTCTACTAGAATACGAACTTACAGGCAATATCGGTGCTCCAGTCCTTTGAGCTATAAAAATTGCCCCAGCTTTTGGTTCAAATATAGGCCCTTTCGGTCCATCAATCGCAATTCCTATCGTATAATCTTTTTTAGCATACCTCATCGCTTCCTTCAAACTTTTGATATTATCTCTATTTGATGATCCTCTTATCAGCTCATTCCCCTCTCTCGCAAGAAGTTCCGACAAAATCTCACCATCTTTCGAAGCACTAACTATCGACGCCTTCTTTTTTATCACTCTAGTCGCATTACAAACAGTAAATATCTTTCTATGCCAAAACACGACTATATTTTGCTGATTCATCTCTACACCATCAGCATAATAATATTCTCGCCTTGTCATAAAACTCAACATTCTATAAATAGAATGAAGAAATATTCAAAAAAACTTATATTTATTCATTTTTTTCTCCAAAAATTATCTAATTTTAATAAATTCTATTACATTCGTTTCAATTTTCGAAAACTACAATTTTTTCAGTAATTTACAATAAAATTTCACAGAATTTATTTATGCGTACATTTTTCTAAAAATAACTTTGTTATTTCTAATATTTTTTTCTTCTATTTTTTTCATTTGTTTGGTCATTTCTGTAATCATCATCTCTACTTGTACAAATCAATGTAGCGTATCCAAATAAAAAAATACCATAATCTTCTTACTGACAATTTTGCTTCTTGAAAAGTTAGTTTAGGAAAACTTACCATTAAAAACTTCTTCTGTTAATAAAGTATTTAATGTTTCATCGTAAAGTTCTTTGAAATCTTTCTGCACCATCAAGAAAAAAATCGCTCTAAAAAGCTCTCTTTCTTCCCTCGCAAAAAGCTACAAAAACCAACTGCACTATTTCAATAACTTTCCGCTCAGAATAATTTCCATAAAGATATTTTTTTCAACTTTTCTTTTGATAAAATAATAATTTCTTCTTTTAAGTCGTCTACTGTATTAAAAATTAAAAATATATTGGTGCCGTTGAACTCTTTAAATATTTAGCGATTTTTCTAACACTTAAATTATTAAAGCCTTCTATCTTCATTAACTCATAGGCTGCCTCGACTATGATTTTCCTTTGTAAATTTTACTTTCGGCATAAATTTACACTGCTCCTTTTCTATTTTTTTCTTTCATATACACAAAACTTCCAATTATCATATTTTTTTCTTCATTCATTTTCCAATCACAATTTTTCTATAACAGGAAAAATATGCATCTGCTTCATCATCAGAAAAAAATCAACATAACTAATATATAATTTATCAATAATTTTCCTCTTTCAAAAGCCATTTTATAAATCTGTTCTCCTCCAATTATAAAAATTTCTTCTTTAGAAATTTTTTTAAAACTGTCTATCATTTTTTTGAAAATCATCAAATACTTTCCACTTTTGTAGTTTCATTTTTCCAACTTTTTTTCAAATCTGACTCTAAAACTTCTCTTGATAAAAATTATATTTTTTTCTATTTCGGCAACAACCTTCCAATACTTTCAAAAGGTTTTTTTCTTCCCATAACAACAGTCTTTCCATTTGTTATTCGTCTAAAAATTTTTTTCAAATCTTCTGAAATATGCCACAATAATTTGTTTCTCTTTTCCCAATTTCTCGATTTTTTTCCAATCGCTACTATTATACTAAACATTTTTTCTTCCTATCCGACATTTACTTTTTTCAAAAACTAAACCGCTACTTCAAATTTTATCAAAGGATAACTTTCATAATCTTCCAATTTTATATCATCAAATGTCAATTCATTAAATGGCTTATCTGCTATCTTAATTTTTGGTAATTTTAAAGGTTTTTCTAGTCAATTGCTCTTTCAATCCTTCAATATGATTTTCATAAATATGAGCATCGATTATCGTATGAGAAAACTCTCCAACTTCATAACCGCATTCCTTCGCTAACATCATTGTCAATAACGAATAACAAGCCAAATTAAATGGTATTCCCAAAGCAATATCTCCACTTCTTTGAGTCAAATGACAATTCAATTTATTTCCTAAAACATTAAATGCAAACGTATAATGACAAGGTGGTAGCTTACTTATCGTTGCATTTCCAGGATTCCAAGCAACTACAATCATTCTTCTACCATTTTTATGATTAGGATTTATCTTCAATTCTTTCAAAGTATCAATCACATACTGAATTTGATCAAAAACTAATTGTCCATTTTCTTCTCTCGTTGTCCAAGGATTATTCTCATCTGCAAAAACTTCTCCATCTAAAGCAACTTCTGGAACTGGATATCTTCTCCAAAATCTTCCGTAAGCTGTTTCCAGTCTACCTTCTTCATCTGCCCACGCATCCCATATTTTCGTTTTTTCTCTCAACGTTTTAATATGCTCTTCTCCTGACAAATACCAAAAAAGCTCATGCAACATCGAATTAAAATACATTTTTTTTGTTGTCAATAAAGGATATCCTTCACTCAAATCAACTTTATATGTATATGCAAAAGTTGAAATAGTATCGACTCCTGTTCTATTTTCTTTCCTTACTCCATTTTCCAAAACGTGTTTTCACTAAATCCAAATATTGTTTCATCTCTTGTCAACTCCTCCTTCCAAAAATTTTTCAACTCTATTTTTTTAAAATATTTTTTTCATTCAATTTATAACGAAAAAAATCAAAATCATTCTGTCTCAATGCTTCATACAATATTATCGAAGCCGAATTTGCTAAATTTATCGATCTTCCCATTGGAATCATTGGAATAGTTATGTTATATTCCTTGTATTTATTCAATATTTCTTCTGGTATTCCTCTCGATTCAGGTCCAAACATTATAAAATCATTTTTTTGAAATTTTACATCTGAATATTTTTTTGATTTGTTTTTAGTCGTTGCAAAATATAAATTTGCATCTTTATTTTTCGATATTTTCTTTATAAAAATGGTCAAAATCTTCCCAAATAAAAAAAGCTGAACTTTTTTTCCCAATAATCCAATCCACCTTTTTTTAATATATTTATCTTCCAATGAAAATCCCAAAGGTTTTTATCAAATGCAATTTCGTATTTGTTAAAACACATGTTCTACCTATATTTCCCTGTATTTGTTGGAATTTCTGGATTTAAAAATACTATATTCATTTTTTTGTTATCCCTCTTTCCTTTTTTTCTTAATTTACTATATTCCAATTTTTTATGATTTTTGTTTAACTTAATATCACTTTTTTTTAAAGCCATTTTTTTTAGCATTCTTACTTTTATTTAATTATTTAATATTCATCAATTTTTTTATAATCTGACAATTTTATTCTATCAGTTTTTTTAGAGTATCTAATTTCTTAGTAACGTTATCTCCTCTTTCAAATCCTCCAAAACCAATTTTTGAATTCACATGCGTAATTGCTATTGCCAAAGCATCAGCCGCATCATCAGGTTTCGGTATTTCATCTAATTTCAATATCAACTTTACCATTTCCTGAATTTGCTTTTTAGTCGCCCTTCCATAACCTGCAATACCCATTTTTACTTGAAGTGGCGTATAACTAAATAAATTTCAATCTATTTTTTTGACCAACAAGAGTTATAACCCCTCTCGCCTGTCCAACTTCAATTATTGTTTTTTTGATTTTTTTAAAAAGAATAAATTTTCAATAGCCATATCTGTAGGCTTCCACAATTTTATAACCTTTTCCAAAGCATCATAAATCTGCTCTAATCGAACTGGCATATCTTCCGATTTATCTGTAAAAATACACCCGTAATCTAATGTTGTATATTTCCCATTTTTCATAGTCAATGATTGAGTATCCAACAATAGCTGTACCAGGATCTATACCTAAAACTCTCATATTTCTCCTCAATATTTTTGATGTTATATTATATCACAAATACATCATTTTTTTCAAACGTAAATCCTCTTATCAGAAATATAAATTTGTATAAAAAACAACAAAAAAAATAGCCTAAAAACTAAATTTAGACTACTTTTTCTTTTTTTAAATTTCCAAATAACTTATTTTAGTTAACAAAACTATTTGAAATCAAAATTTTATTATAAACTATTTTTTTATATTCAATATCCAATTTATCCAAAAAAATTCATACAATTTTTTTATTCATTGCTGTATAATCATATTTTTTTATTTCTTCTGGATTTTTCGATATATCTGAATTTTTCAAATTCTTGTTCTAAAGTTTTTTTCATTTTGCAATTAACTCAACTACGATTTCACTATCAAACTCCAAATGACATTGAAAACCATATACTAACGGAGTAAATCTTATAATTTGTCTTGGACATCCAACACTTTTCGCTAAAACAACACTACCTTCAACCAATCCTGGCATATCACCGTGCCAATGACCTACAATTTCTCTCTTTCTATCAAAATGACTTTAATTTTTCATCTTTCAATCCTTCTTCTGTCAATTCAATCGCAAAGTTTCCAATTTCTTTTTCAGGACTATGATCAAATTTTCCACCTAAACTCTCTCCAATTAATTGTGCTCCCAAACAAACTCCTACAACAGCTTTTTTCGCATCAATACATTTTTTTATAAATTCTTGTTCTTTTTTTGTATCAAAATGTGGACATTCTTCCAATGTCGTTGCAGGCGATTGAGGCCCTCCCATTACAAATAAAATGTCAATTCCTTCAGTACTTTCTGGTAATTTATCTCCTTCAAATACTTTTGAAAATGTAACTTCATACCCTTTATTTTCTGCCCATTTCAAATATGCTCCTGGAGCTTCAAAACTTTCATGTTGTAAAATGTGTACTCTCATTTTTCTGTTATGTGTGATAAATTTTAATCAATCATTTCTAATTAAATAACTATACTTTTAGATTATTCTATAAAAATAAATCACACTCTCCTTTCTTTTTATTTTTTTGAATATGAATTCTCATCCAAATATTTCTACAAAAAAATATTTATCTCTTTAAATAAACCTTATCATACCCTATTTTAATAATTTTCACTACCCCTTTAAATTCTCGCTTTTTGAGTTTTCCCATTAGTAACAAATACCTTTCAAAATTGTATTTTTCCTATAACCTTTAATATTTTTCTAATTTCCTAAACCCAACTAATACAGTCATACCCATTTTTTTCAATTTCAAGTATTTATCATTGGAAATAACAATTTCTTTATATTCTAATATCTCTTCAATATCTTTAAATTTAATGATATCCTGTATTTTTTTAATTCTCGTTTTACATTACTTTCCTTATCAAAAATATTTTTCCAAAATCCCATAAATCTTCTCTTCAATACTTTCATCTTTTTTTCATTTCAATTTTTTTGTCGCTTAACAAAATCTCTATTTTTCCTCAACAATTTTCTTGCTCAACAACTTTCTCAATCTCACTCAAAGTCACAGCATCCTTCAAATAATATTTGTCAATCTGAGTTCTCACTAATTTTGTCATAGTTGCAAAAGTTCCTAATTTTTTTGTCCAATATCTCTGACTAACGAACGAATATAAGTTCCACTACTTACACTCGTATAAAACGATACCTTTATTTTTCTGAAAAAAATCAATTTTGATATCTTTTATATAATTTATACGAATTTTTCTAGCTTTCCTCTCAACTTCAATACCTTTTCTCGCCAAATCATATAACTTTTCTCCATTAATTTTTATTGCCGAATACATCGGAGGCATCTGTTCAATCTCTCCAACAAAAGCTATTAATCACGCTTTCAATCTCATCTTGTGAAACATTCACAATTCCCTTTTCAGTAATTTCTCCTTCTGCATCATAAGTATCCGTCTCATAACCCATTTCCAATTCTACGTAATATTCCTTATCTTTTTTCATCAAATCATCAGAAAATTTTGTAGCATTGTTAAGCATCACTATCAATAACCCTTCAGCCATCGGATCCAAAGTCCCAGCATGTCCAACTTTGTTAGCTTTTATCAGCCATTTTAACCTATTTATCGCTCCAAACGAACTGACACCCTTCTCTTTATTCAAGAGAACTATCCCATTTTTCTCAAATTTTTTTACTTTCATTTTCCTCCTCACCTACATTATTGGCGACACCAATTTAAACAATGAATTTCTAATTCTTTTCCAAAAAGCTTTTTTTTCAATCTGTTTCTTCTCAATCTTTTTCACATTTTTTTCTAAATCTTTAAAAAATTGATTTCTTACATTTTGACTAATTTCTCGATTGTAAAAAACTGAATTTATCTCATAATTTATCTCAAGACTTCTCATATCAAAAATTACAAGTTCCTATCGTAGAAAATTCTCCATCAACCACGATATTTTTTTACAATGTAAAAATCCTGCTTTGTATCTATAAATTTCAATTCCTGCATTAGTCAATTCCTCAAAAATACGTTTCTGCAATCCAATAAGGAATTTTTTTATCAAGAACTCCCGTCATTATAATTTTTTTATCTTAATTCCAGCTAAAGCCATTATTGTCAATTGATTTACGAGTGCACTATCAGGCACAAAATATGGACTTTGAATTAGTACCTCCCTTTTCGCACTAGATATCAATTTTTGAATATAAATATTTTCAAAGATGTCCATTCTGTATCTGGTCCACTCGATGAAACCTGCATTAAATAATATTTCTCATCATCTTTCACAATATTTTTTTCTCAACAATTTCATCTAATTTTATCGTTTCAAAATCATTTTTTTCCACCACTATTCAACCAATCTGTAATAAAAATCGTCAAATATTGTATCACTAATTCTCCTTCAACTCTAAAATTAGTATCTCGCCATTCATTAAATCTCGAACCACCTGTAATGTACTCTTCTCCCAAATTCATTCCACCTGTATGAAGAATTTTACTATCAATTATCGTCATTTTTCGATGATTTCTATAATTCAATTTTGATAATGCAAATTTAATATCTAAAAAATATCTAAATTCAATTCCTGCTTTTAACAATTCTCTCCTATATTTTTTTCGAAATTGCCCTAAAAGAACCTAATCCATCAAACAACAATCGTATTTTCACGCCTTCTTTCGCTTTTTTTACCAATAAATCCTTTATTTGCTGCCCCAACTTATCTGAACGCCATATAAAGTACTCCATCAAAATACTTTCTTTTCGCCTCACTAATATCCTTTATAATCGAATCAAACGCTTCCTTTCCCTGAATAATAAATTTCATAAGATTTATTTCTCGTAATCGTCGTTTTTTCTGCTGTTGCCAACAATTTTACAATTTCAATTTCAGAATCACTAATATTTTCCTTATCAATACTACGATATGACGATTTTTCTAAAAACCTTTCATCTAAGAAAAAATCAACAGGATCATATTTCAAAAAATTCCTAACTCTAAACCATCTGCCCTCTTGTTTTTCACGATTGGAAATAGCTCTATTCTTTCTCCAATTTATCCCAAACAATAAATACAAAACAATCCCAATCACAGGAAATACCGTAATTGCAAATATCCATGATACCATTGCTGACGACGGTTTATCAGATACTAAAATTGCTATTAAACAAAAAATATAAATCACTAAATGTATATGTTCAATTGACATAATCCACATAAGCCCTGTATCTCCGTGTCCAAACATTCTTTTCTCCCTTTAAAAATATTATAAAATGTGAATTTATAATTCCTTTTTAAAAAGTTATAAACTCACATTTTTTTAATGAATATTTTTTTACTTATTTTTTTACATAAGCAATTGTTTCAATTTCAACTAACGCATTTTTTAGGTAATTTTTCCTACTTCGAAAGCCGATCTAGCTGGATATGGTTCTGAAAAAAATAACCTGCATAAATTTCATTTACTGTTCCAAAATCTGCGATATTATCTAATAAAACTGTTGTTTTTTTATTACATTTGCTGTTGTTAAACCATTATTTTTCTAAAATTGCTTTTTATGTTTTCCATTACTTGTTTTTGCTTGTCCTTCAACTGTTGTTTCTTCAATTTCTTGAGTTTCTGGATTAATCGCTATTTGCCCTGAAATATACAAAAAAATCCCCTGCTAATCTATATGCTGAATAAGGTCCCACTGCATTTGGTATTTTTTTCATCGATATTTCCTCCTATTTTTTTAATAAAAGATTTTCACTCTAAAATAAAAAAAATAATTTTTTTATTTAAAAAGTTCTACAAATTCATTTTTAACATAATTTTTTTCAGTAATAATCAACATTTTTTTATTATTTCTTTTTTTGTTTATTTTTTTACAAAATAAATTTTTAAAATTAAATAATTTTTTTGCTATTGACTTCTAGAATTTATAGAGTATAATAATAATGACATAGATGAAGGGATGTGATTTTATGAAAATCATTATTAGCGGAAAACAATTGAAAGTTACGGATGCAATTAGAAACTATACTGAAGAAAAGATACAAAAAAATTTCTAAATATACAGAAGCTATAACAGAAGTCGATGTTGTTTTTATCAGTAGAAACTACAAAATCTGAAGGGATGTTCACAAAGCTGATGGATTAGTTTATGCAAGTGGAACAAAAATAAAAGTTGAAACAGAAAACAGCGATTTATATGCTGCAATTGACGAATTATCTGATAAATTAGAAAGACAAGTTAGAAAATATAAAGAAAAAAACAAAAAGATTTTCAACAAAAAGGAACTCGTTAATCTTTTGATCTTTTATAAATTATTTGATATTGGTTAACCAAAAATAGAGCACTTAGAAATGCTCTATTTTTTTATTTTTAAATCACAATTTTTTTATGAATCAATCTCTGAAATAGCCTTTTTCAAACTGTTCTCTCGAAATATTAAACGAATTTAACGCTTTCAATAACTGTTTTGAATTATAATATCCGATTTTCAAAATATCTCCCAATTTTGCTCTTCTCTCTTTTGAATTGCTCCCTGAAGTAAGCCCATTATCAATTAAATCACTTGCGCTAAAGAGATTTCCTCCAGTCGACTCATCCCTATGCGTAATCACATGTTTAAGTGCCTCCAAAATTGATGCATCCGAAGCATTCTCAACTCCAATGTTATCAACTTTTGTAGCCTCTTTTTTACTAATAAAAGCATGTTTAATTTTAGGAATTCGACTTTCTATAACACTTCTTATTTTTTTCCCAGCAAAATCTGGATCTGTAAAAAGTATCATTTCATTCGTTTTTGATAATTCCTCCAATTTTTTCAAAGTCTTCTTATTCACAGCAGAAAAGCCATTCAATGCAATTATGTGCGCATCCACTACTCTTTTTAAAGCAGTTACATCATCACGCCCTTCCACCAAAAATAATCTCATTTATTTTTTTAATTTTTTTCCATTTATTTTCCTCAATCATTTTATTATTTATAATTTCATTATTTAAATTACTCCCACTTATAAAAGCGGGAGTATCCTAATCAAATTTCATTATATAAAATCTTATTTTTTTCAATTTTAGCATTTTTCAATATTTCCAATAACCAATCCCAAGTTTCTTTTAACTGACCAAATTTCCATTCTTTCTTCAGGCGTATGTGCTCCAAAAATATTTGGTCCTACTGAAATAATATCCAAATCTTTTATATTCACATCAAAAATTCCACATTCTAAACCTGCGTGAATTGCTCTAATTTCAGGATCTTTATTCGCAACCTTTTTTTAAAGGCTTCTGTTGCAATATCTCTAATTCTTGAATTTTTCTCTGTATTCCCCAAGACATATAAGATGAATCGATTCTAACAGCCGCTCCATATTTTTCAGAAACTTCTATAACTTTTTTCATAATTTTCATCCAATGATTTATTTACAGAACTTCTTGGTAAAGTTTGAATTTTTATTATTAATTTACCATTTTCATTTTTTTAGTCTTAATAACACCCACATTTATTGAAGTTTCCACCAAATCATCAATATTTTTTTACTCATAGCTAAAACTCCATTTTGGAAGTTCATTTATCAATGAAATCAATCTATTTGAATCAGCTTCTGAAACTCCTTTTTTTCATCGCCTTTTTTTCTCAACTTCAACTACTTCTATCATCGGCGTTTTTATCAATGATTTTCATATCTTTAATTATATTTTTCAAAAGCCAATTCAGCTAATTTTTTTACATCTTCAACAGTTTCATCTTTAAGATCTACAGCCAATGTAGCCACTGCTTCTCTAGGAATCGCATTTACTTTATCTCCACCGTCAATATTCACTATAGAAAAAAATTATATTTTTTATTAAGATGATCCAAAACCTCACCTAAAATTTTATTTGCATTTCCAAATCCACAGTGAATTTCTGCTCCTGAATGTCCTCCACTTAAACCTTTTACATCAACAGTGATCAATTTACTTTCAGGGTTAATTTCTTTAGTGTCAAGCGTTAATTCTGTAACTGTTCTTCCTCCACCAGCACTACTTACATAAATTTTTCCATGCTCCTCAGTATCAAGATTAATCATTGTTTTTCCAGTAAAAATACTATAATCCAAATTATTTACACCAGTCATTCCATCTTCTTCATCAACTGTAATTATCATTTCCAAAGCAGGATGCTCAATATCATTTCTATCTATCAATTCAAGCATATAAGCTACTGCAATCCCATCATCTCCACCAAGTGTAGTTCCATTAGCTCTCAAGAATCCATCTTTCACAACTAACTCAATTCCTTGTGTTTCAAAATCAAAATCTGTGTTTTTATTTTTTTCCCAAACCATATCCATATGACCTTGTAAAATTACAGGTGAATAATTTTCATATCCTTTTGTTGCTTGTTTTTTTATAAATATATTCAAAACTTCATCTTGTGTCACTTCAAGATTTCTTTCTTTCGCAAAAATTATACAACCAATCACTTATTTTTTTCTTTTTTTGAAGCTCTCAGTATTTTTTTGAAATTTCACTAAAATAATGAAAAACTCCTTTTTGGCTCTAAATTTTTCTAAATTTGTTTCTTTACTCATTTTTCTACCTTCTTTCTGCTTTTTCTATATTTTTTTGCTTTTTTTACTAAATTAATGAATCAAAGAGTTCCTCCAGCTCCGTCATTTCCCTTTGAGACAAATCATACCCTGACTTCAATTTTTTTCAATAACGGATTATCTTCTCCTAGCGAACTCCTCTCCAATATTTTTAATTACTAATTTTTTTATAAAATTCCATTTTTTTACTCCTCTTTTTTTCTTTTTCATAAATTCCAAGTCATCAAATGTCAACTGGACAATATTCGTTTTTAGTTATTGAACTTAATTGAACTCCAATTAATCTAACTTCATTCTTTTTCTCTAAAGATCTAAAACTTTCAATCGCCATATCAGCAATTTGTTTATAATCATTCGTTGCATTTTTTTAGTCTCTTTGCCTTTGTATGTGTAACAAAATTAGAATACCTTATTTTTTTAATGTAACCGTTTTTTTATAAATTCTTTTTTTCTCTTTTAATTTCTCACTCAATATTTTCGATTGCTTTCTCAATTCATCTTCCAATTCAAGAACATCATTAATCGAATGATTAAAAGTCACTTCTCGTCCATACGACTGCCTTTTTCCTAGCATTATTAATTTCAGAAAAATGCAACCCTCTAACCACATTATACAAAAACTCTCCCTTTACATTACCAAATTTATTTATCAAATCAAATTTATCAAAACCATGTAAATCTTTTTCCAGTCTCAACTTTAAACATTTTTCAATGTCTCTCGAGTTTTCTTTCCAATTCCTGGAATTATCCTAATTCCTTGTCTTTTCAAATATTCTACAAATTGCTCTCTATTCCAAAAAAATAAAAATATCCATTTGGTTTATTGATATCACTTGCAATTTTAGCACTAACCTTACTAAAACCTATCCCAACAGAACAAGTTAATCCCACATTTTTTAAAAATATATTCTTTAAATTTCCTAACAAACTTTTCTATATTATTATTTTTTTATAAACTCAGTAATATCAATATATCCTTCATCCACCGAAGTAAATTCATACTTATCCGTAAATCTTTTTATTAAATTTCTGTATTTCTCTTCCAATTCTAAAATATTTTCTCTTTATCAATTCTAACTAAAGGTTAAATTTGAACATAATCTTTTTGCTTCCACTACAGGCATTGCAGATTTCACACCATATTTTCTCGCTTCATAACTTGCTGTTGTCACCACTCCATACCCAACAGCTATTGGTATTCCTCGTAACCTAGGATTATCCCTCTGCTCCACTGATGCAAAAAGCATCCATATCATAATGCAAATATTTTTTTATTCATCTCATTCAATCCATAATTTTAATATGTACTCAATGTCGGTAAAATCATATTAAATTCACCATTTTCAATTTTATATTTATACGTAGCCATATTCGCCAATTCCAAACTATGTGTAACAATTATTATCGCTTGATTTTTCTTCTTTACTAATCTTTTTTTAAATAACTCATTTATCACATTACTAGTTTCTGTATCCAAATTCCCTGTTGGTTCATCAGCCAATATCATTTCAGGATTATTAATCATCGCCCTAGCAATTGCCACTCTTTGTTTTTCTCCACCAGACAATTCATTTGGCTTATGATTTATCCTGTGACCTAAATCTACCATTTTCAACAATTCTTTTGCTCTTTTTTTAGCCTTATCTTTTGTCATACTTTTATTAACTAACGCTGGCATCATAACATTTTCAAGTGCTGTAAATTCATTAAGCAAATAATGAAATTGAAATACAAATCCCTATTTTTCTATTTCTCAAAATATTTTTTTAATTTTTCATCCTTCATATTCACTTTTTTTCTCATCAATAAAAACATCTCCACTTGTCGGAACATCAAGTAATCCCAAGTATATTCAATAATGAAGTTTTTCCCACTTCCAGATTTTCCCTGAATTGACACAAAATCTCCACTGTTAAATGTTAAATTTATATTTTTTTAACACATGAATTTCTTCTGCCTTCGTTTTATATATCTTACTCACATTCTTCAATTCTAAAATCTTTTTATTCATATTTCAATGCCTCCACAGGTTTCATTTTTGCAGCTCTAGACGCTGGATAAATTGTAGAAATAAAAAAACTATAAAAGAAAGTTACAATATATATTGTTGAGATTTCTCCTGAAGAAATATATAATGGTAATTCATCTAAATAATAGTATCTTCCGGATGCCATATATATTTTTAAATAATTCTTTTAATAGAAATTAACACTAATGGTGAAAAAAATCATTGAAAAATACTATTCCTGAAACTCCAATAATTAACCCTTCTATCGTGAATATTTTTTTCTAATATTAGAATTTGTATATCCAATTGATTTTAAAATTCCAATATCTTTAATTTTTTTCTCTAACAATCATATTTCAAAAATAACCGACACGGCAAATGAAGCAACTAATAACAACAAACTTAATATTGCAATTAACACATATTTTTCAAATTGAACCGCATGTAATAAATTTTCATTTAATTTTTTCCAAGTTATCGCACCAAAATCTTTACTTGGCAAATTTGCTCTAACTTCTTCAAAAACTTTATCTACCTTTTTGAGGATTCGCAGTTATAATTCCAACTTCTGTAGCAACTTCTCCTCTTTCACTCATAATTTGCATTGTTTTCAAAGGTACCACAACTAAATTTGAATCATAATCCAAAAAACCTGTTTTAAAAATCCCCCTTACAATCAATTTTACTTCTTTATTTTTCAGCAGAAACTAGACTTATCTCTTGACCTACTTTCGCATTCATTTCCTTCGATAATTCTTCCCCAATTAATACTGAATTTAATTCAGAAATATTATTATTCCCATTCAAAATTCTTAATTTTAAATCCTTTTTTTACATTTCTCAGCTGTCATTCCTTTTGCAAGAACTCCCTTTGCAAATCCCTTGTATTTCAAGATTGACTGACTATTAATTTGAGGAATAACTGCTGTTACCTCTTTTTATTCCCTTTGTACTGTCAATCACGCTATTATAATTTTTCAAAAAAAGCATCTTTTCTACTTTTTACCAAAATATGTGGACTCATAGTCAAAAGAGTATTTATCATATTTTTTTATTCAATCCATTAGAAATCGTAAGCGATACAACAAATACTGTAACTGCAATTCCTACTCCTAAAATAGAAAAAAATACTTTGAAATTTTCTCTCAACAACATGTCTCCAAGCTATAAAAAAACTCTACCATCTTTGTCTTAGATTCTCCTTCTATCATTTTTTTATTTTTTTATCTTACATCATCAGACATTTCTGATGTGACATTATAATTTCTCATTAAATCTTCTTTTTGTGCCTCAACTTTTGCTCTATCCAACACAATTTCATCACCATTTTCTGTTTCCAATATCACAAATTCTGAATTTCACTTTTTCTCAATTTTTTTGAACAAAATCTTTGAAATTTTTTATATTTCTCACCATTTATTTTTCAAAATTATCACATTTTTCCAATTCAGAATATCCTAAATTCACATCAAATGGTAAACACACTTGTTAAAATAGCTAATTGATCATAATCTTTATAAGTGTCTTCTTTCTCATAAACAGGTGGTACTTCACCTTTCGATTCCTTCAACAATGTCAAATAATTGTTTGTCAATGGCTCAAAAACCAATCCCCCGTACACAAAATATGAAGGCGGTGTCTCAATTTTTCACTTCAGTCACAACACTATATCTAATATTTTTACTATTCAACTTAACTGATCCAGTCATTTTTTTCTTATTTCTCACAATTTCATAACTTAACATATCTCCAAAATTCTTTTGTTGATTAATATAAGAAAAATCCGTTTTTTCATTAGGTCTAAATTCAACTGTTCCATCAGATTCAATCCATTTATTATCCAATTTCAATAAAACATCATTTTTTTGAAGAACCCCCTCAAAAGGTGAATTTTTAAATACTTTTTTTATCAACACACCTTTCGAATCATTAGGCAATCCCAACATTTTTCTATGTGCTACACTTTCAAGTGCACTCCACTGAATTCCTAACCTCGGAGGACCATCATAATTTTCATCCTTTATATCATTTAAAAAGTTTTTCAAAATATTCACTGGTATAAAATATCCAATATTATCAGCATTCGCAATACCTGCAAAAGCGACTCCTACTACTTTCCCATTATTTGTAACAGGACCTCCACTATTTCCACTATTTATTGCAGCATCCGTTTGCCCAATCAAAAATCTCTCATTTGTCAATGTATAAGTATTATGCTCCATTCTAGAAACTATCCCTTGCGTTGTACTCAACTTATCTCCACCCTAAAGGATATCCATAAACAACTACTTTTTCCTGAATAGCTTGGCAAATTCCCTAAAGTCAACGATGTCGTCCCTTTAAAAAAATCTTTATCATCCACTTCAACTAAAGCTAAATCATACTCTTCCGACACAAATTTAACTTTAGCTTCATATTTTTTAGAATCTCCTTCTTTTCTTATCTGCAAAAATTTTGCATTTATTACTGCGTGTGCATTTGTAATAATTTTATTCCCATCAATTATAAAACCTGTCGCCGTAGAATTAAAACTCTGACCATATTGCCAAGGTGCACTATAATTGTATGATTGATGTGCCGCATAAACTTTTACTAATGCCTTAGTAACTGAACTTTCAGCAGAAAAAAAACAGTCATCACACATAAAAAAATCCCATTAGAATTATTTTTTTATCTTCATTTTCCCTCCTATTTTCCTATATTTTTTTCCATTCTCAAACTCAATTTTCGCACCTGATCTTTTTTTCTACAAGTTTTAAAAAAATAATAACGGATTATCAATATTCAAAATAAATTTTATACTTTTTTTATCCTTTGTTATCACTTCCAAGACACGCTCAAATTTTTGTCCCTTTTCACTTTATCAATTTTTTTACAAAAAGAGCTTTCACATTAGATAATTTCACTCGTACTCTTGAAATTAGCAATTTCATTTTTATCAACTGTTAGCTTGTATCCCACTAAAACTACTGTAGAAATAATAACGTAAAGTAATAAAATTACTCCCTAAAATTATCTTTATTGCAGACATTTTTTTCCAATCCCATAAACTGTTTATACAGCGAATAAACAGCAGTTCCCGTTAGTACTATAAAAAAATAGACGATGAAATCATATTTTTTTACTTGCCCTAAAAAGTATATTTATCAATTTCACCTTCTATTTTTATAATCTTCAAAAATTTTTTTCAAAAGTTGACATATCAAACAAATTTTTCCATAATAAATCTCCTATAAAAAAACAAAGTTCTTTTTCAATTATTCTATTAGATTATTCAATGATTTTTATAAGTTGTTTCCCCTTTCCTTTTTAAATTAAAAAAACTTCACGCGCTAATTTTTTTCTGTTTTATCACTATTATTAAGATTTTTTTGATTATCTTCCAAAGTCTTTTTTTATTTTTCATAAACAACTAATTGTTGCTTTACTTCATTTAATTCTTTTTTTACTTTCTCTTTTTTTGATTTATATCATACATTTGAAAAGCAAACCACGCCAAAAAGTAAAGCTACGAAAAGCATTTAAACCAATAAATGTTTTTTTATTCATATTTCTCTTTTCTCTCCTTTTTTTCATTCAAAATTACTTTTACAAAATTCATAAAAATAGAACTTTAAAAACTTTTAAATAATTAATTTTTATTATACTTAATATATTTCAGTGTATTTTTTTAACTTATTATTTTACTATTTAACTTTTCCTTTTTATATTTTTTTCATTTTTTTATTTTTTTCAATCTCTTTAACAAAACTATCTAAATTATCAAATTTTTTTATAAACTGATGCAAATCTAACATAAGCTACTTCATCCAAATCCAATAAATATGAAACAATTTTATCGCCCTAACTGACTAGACTTAATCTCACCAGAAAAATTTCGTCAAAATCTCTCTTTCTAATTTATCCAAAATTTTCCTCAATCTTTTTCCATATTTATATTTCTCTTTTCAAAAGCCCTAATTATCCCATTATAAACCTTTTTCTCTTGAATATAGTTGCTTTTTCTCCATTTTTCTTTATAACAAAAAGTGTCAAATCTACAACTTTCTCATGAGTCGTAAACCTTTTTTTGACATTCTTCACACTCTCTACGTCTTTTTTTATCAATTTCCATCCGAATAAGATCTACTATCAATAACTTTAGTATTATCACTACCACAATATGGACATTTCATATTTTTTTAAACCTCTTCACTCTTAATTATTTCCATAATTTCTTCTTGAGTTTTTAGCTTTTAATAAATTTTTCTCTAAATCTATCTTCTTTTTATCACTCTAGAAATTCTTGCTAGAACTCTCAAATATTCTTTTGTATCATCAACTGGACATAAGAACATAAAAATTATTTTCACTTTTTCTTTTTCATCTTCTAGTGTACCATACTCAACACCATCTTTTTGAAATTCCTATAGTTATAATTAACTCATCTACTGTTGTTGTTTTTGCATGAGGGAACTGCTACTTCTTTTCCCAATTCCTGTGGTACCCATTTCTTCTCTCGAAAAAAATATCATTCAAACCTAATTCTGGATTTTTTTATTACATTTGTTTCTTTTTAAACCTTCATAAAGCTCTTTAATTACAGCATTTTTTTAGTTTTTTTCCTTTTTAAATCTAAATTAATTGTTTGTACTTTAATGTAATCAGTAATGCTATTTGTCGACATTTATATTCCCTCCACAACGAATTTTTTTATTTCTAAATTTACTTGTAAATTTATATTTATATATTTTTCAAAAAAAATATGTAATTCTCTTTAACGCTTTTTGAATATTTTTTTAATTCATTTTGAATTTTTTTCCAAATTATTAGAATTTTTCCCCATTTATTTTTTTACTAGATTATCGTATACTTTTTCCTAATCTTTCACCTAAAATTTCTTTCAATTCCATTTTATCGTAGATTCCATGCTCAATCATTATTCTACGTAAAAATGATACACCAATATAATATTTATATTCTTCTGTCATACTTTTTAATTTCTATCAATATAATCTAAAATTTCTAAAATTTTATCAAAAAAATATATGATTTTCATAACTCAAATCATATATTTTTCTCAACACTATCTAAAATATACAGTGCTATTTCTAATTTTTTTCAATATTTTTTTAGTTATATTATTAAAAAAACTTTTATAGTTTCTGTCTCATCAATAATGTGATAATTATTTTTTTCAGTTATTAACATTTCAACTATATTTAAAGGATTCAAAGAAGCAACATTCCTTTTTTTGATTTTTCTAATTCCATATGCCATTCCTACTAACTTTCCCGTATTCCTGACTAAAAATCGTTATTAGTAAATTTGCTTCTCCTACTTCCTTCTTTTTCAATATTAATCCTTTTTACTTTTTAATTTTTTTCATAATTAATATTTTATAATCTTTCAATTAATTTTTTTCAATTTTCACAACCATATTTCAATCAAAAAAATATATGATTTTATTTCTATTTAAAATTAGATAAATAATAAACCACTCTTGAATTACCATCTGTTACAAATATTTTTTTGTAGGATATGTATATTCTCCAACTTTTTTTATAATCACTAAATCCAACAGTCACTCCACCACTTTTTTTATTGAAGTCAACCAGTTATTTGTGAAAACAAATGTATCGTTTCCCTTTAGTTTGTGTTTTTTTAGAAGTTAATTTACTTAATTTATTGAATACACCTAAAATATTTGCTTCATCTTTTTGTATTTTTTTGTTTAACTGTTTGTTTTAATGAAGGATAATATATAGTTTTACTATTTCCTGTAAAAGTGTATATTTCACCTTTGTTTACGCTTAGTGCAGTAATTTGTAACTTCATTGTACCATTATGATACGACATAATGTATCTTTTTAGTTTTTTTCGATCCATTAATTGTTAACGATTCTGACACATTTGCTGTAAAATTTCTCTTTTCCCAAAAATCTTTAGAAAAAGAAAAATACTGATATTAGTAAAAAAATATTGCTACTAATTTTTTTCCCATTGAAATACTTTTTTTAATCCATTTAACATCCTTTATCACCTCTATAATTATTTGGTTAATTGTAATTTTAGCACATTTCAATTCATTTTCTCTTTAGTTTGTCTGTGATGTTTCTTTATTCTTTTTAAATTCTTCTTCAACACTCTTTATTTATCTCTGTATTTAAAGTATTTGTACTCCATTTATACACTAATACACTTTGAATATCAAACACATTATATGCTGGTTTAAATCTCATTTCCTTCATTTTTTTAAATGCATTTATATCTCTAATTTTAAACGCTCCAATTTTTTTATACCTCTAGGAAAAATATCGCTCACTCCTGAAGTTTCTATATTGAATACTGTTTTTATCATTTACATTTTCATTATAATTCAAGATTGAAAAAGTTCCGTTTCCATTTCCTCTTAAAATTTGCATATCTGTTCCATTTACAACTACACTCATTCTAGATTTTTTTACTTGTCAATAGCATAACTTCTGAATATTCATCATTTATTTTTAGAAATTTTTTTCCAATTAGATAACCATCATACATTACTGGTAAATTTAATGATAATCCTTGATTTTTTTACCTTTGTTTATGTATATTGTGTCTGAAGAACTTCCATTTTTCAACTAAAAGCTATATCTGCTGCAATATACTCAGATGGTTGTTTCGTTCTCATTTCCAACATTTGTCTTAATTTTTTTCATTTTCGATTTTTTTAAATTTGCTAATTCCATATTTTTGAACTTTATTTTTTTGTAATTCAAAAATCTCTTGTTTTATTTCTTTTCCACATATTCATCTATATAACTTATATCATTCACTCTTGACTTAAATTTTAACGTCTGCTTATAAAAGCATTCCCTTCATTTTAGCAAGCCTAAAATTGACTGCCTGTGTCATTCCATCTGCAAATTTAAAAGTCGATGCCAATCTATTTTTTTGAAAGCAAATAAAACTGTTATTAAAATTGCAATAATTAATACATTTCTACCTAGATTTTTTTAGGAGATTTACCTATACCCATTCTTACTCAATATCCTCCATTTCTTATTTCTTAAATCACTTTTTAGTTAGTATTATACTATATTTTTATCACTTTGTAAATGTAGAAACGACTTTAAACTGAGTTTTTTTATTTTATTTTTCTGAAAATATTCATTTGATATTTATGAACTTTTGTAGTAAAATAAATTGTATTGAAAAATCAAATAATACATAACAAAATATTAAGATTATAAATAATAACTTTTTTTGTTAGAAAGGCAGGAATAAATGAAAATAGGAATTGATAAAATTGGATTTGCAATGCCTAAATATTTTTTTAGATATCGCAGATTTGGCAAAAAGCTAGAAACATTAATGCTAATAAATATGTAAAAGGGCTTTTACAATTGGAAATGAGTATAGCACCAATTACTCAAGATATAGTTACTTTAGGTGCTACAGCTGCCTCGGAATTTTTGACTGAAGAAGATAAAAAAAATATTGATATGATAATAATCGGTACAGAATCTGGGATTGATCAAAGTAAATCAGCTTCTATTTTTATCCATAATTTGTTGGGATTATCGCCATTTACGAGGGCTATTGAAGTGAAAGAGGCTTGTTATGGGGGAACAGCAGCTATTGCAATTGCTAAAAATCATGTGGTTTCTAATCCAGAGTCGTCTGTTCTTGTGATAACTAGTGATTTGGCAAAATATGGAATTGGGGCAACAGGAGAATCAACACAAGGAGCTGGTAGCTGTGCAATGCTTATAAAAAAAGATCCAAGCATCTTAATTTTAAATGACGACAATGTTTATCAAACTCGAGATATTATGGATTTTTGGCGTCCTAATTATTCAGATTTTCCTCATGTTGACGGACATTTCTCGACAAAGCAATATTTAGATTGTTTAGAAACAACTTGGAATGAGTATTCTAAAAAAATTTAATAAATCTTTAGACAATTTTTGAAGCAATTTGTTTTCATTTACCTTTTTCCAAAAAAATTGGTTTAAAAAGGTTTTGAAATACAATAGTTCCAAAACAGGAAAATGAAAATTTAAAAGATAAATTAAATGAAAATTTCCATACTTCAATTATTTATAACCAAAAAAAGTAGGAAATATTTACACTGGCTCACTTTATTTGAACTTACTTTCGCTTCTTGAAAACTCAAAATCTTTGTCTAGTGGTGATAATATTTTTGATGTATAGTTATGGAAGTGGTGCTGTTTGTGAAATATTTAGTGTAACTTTGGTTGATGGTTTTGAGAAACGATTGCGTTCTGATAGAATGGCAGATTTTTGATACTCGTGTTAAACTTTCTATTGAAGAATATGAAAAAAAATGTTTTTTTGAGAAAATTGAGTTAGATGAAAATGGAAATTCTAGTTTTATTAGTGATGACGATAGTTTGTTCTCGTTAGAAAAAAATTGAAAATCATATGAGAATTTATAAAAAAAATAATTTTTAGGAGAAGAATTATGAAGAAAAAAATTGGCTTGGATTTCAGAAAAAAAACAAGACTTGAGCGTATTGATATGTTGAAAGGAAAACGAAATTATTGACAGTGATTTTGAAAATTTATTAAAAGAAAATGAAAATCTATCTACTGAAATTGCTGGGCAAATGATTGAAAATAGTATTGGTACGTTTTTCTTTACCATTTGGAGTAGCACCTAATTTTTTTGATAAATGATGTTGAATATACTCTTCCTATGGTTACTGAAGAGCCTTCTGTAATTGCAGCTTGTAGTTTTGCAGCTAAACTTGTTTCGAAATCTGGAGGTTTTTCTACAAAAATTTTAGATAGAAAAATGATTGGTGAAATTGCTTTTATTTGATGTTGAAAATTTTTAATGTAGCAGCTGAAAAAAATTCTAAATTCAAGAGAAAAAAATATTAAAAAGTTGCAAACGAGGCTTATCCGTCAATTGTAGCACGTGGTGGTGGTGCTTGTGAAATCGAAGTTAAGAAACTTGAAGAAGGAAATACTTCTTTTTTGGTCGTTTATTTGACTATCGATGTAAAAGAAGCAATGGGTGCAAATATTATAAATACTATGTTAGAAGCGATTAAACCTTTACTTGAAGAAATTACTCACTCAAAATCTTTAATGGCAATTTTATCAAATTATGCTACAAAATCATTGGTTAAGGCAAATTGTGAATTGGATGTTAAATTGCTTGGTGGAAGTGAAGTTGCTAAAAAAATAGATTTGGCGAGTAAATTTGCTAAAATGGATATTTATCGTGCGACTACACATAATAAAGGGATTTTTAATGGTATTGATGCTGTCGTGATTGCTACAGGAAATGATTGGAGAGCTATTGAAGCTGCTGGAAATGCTTATGCTGTAAAAAATGGACGATATGAAGGACTTACAACTTGGACTTTCGATGAAAATACAAACAAATTAAATGGAGAGCTTATTTTACCAATGCCTGTCGCAAGTGTTGGCGGTTCTATTGGGCTAAATCCTTCTGTTAAAGCGGCTTTTCATATTTTGAATAATCCTGATGCAAAAACTTTAGCAAGTATTATCGTTTCTGTTGGATTAGCACAGAATTTGGCTGCTCTTAAAGCATTAGTTACAACTGGTATTCAGAAGGGGCATATGAAACTACAGGCTCGTTCTCTTGCTCTTTTTGCTGGGGCTAATGCTGATGAAGTGAATTCGCTTGTAGAGGAACTTTTGAAGGTTAGACATATGAATTTAGGTGTGGCGAAGGAATTGTTAGAGGAATTGAGAAAAAAATAAAAGATTTTATATATTTTATTAAATATGAGAGTGTAACAATTTTTGTGTAATATAGAATAAAAAAAGTTCTGAAATTTAATGGATTTATTTATTATTTACACTAAATAGGACATCAATTATGATATCCTTTTAAATTCTATTTTTCAGTTTTCATTAAATACTGTACTATCATAAATTTTTACTCAAGAGTTTTACTTTACCTTTTTTCAATCTCTCCAGTTTCTAAAATTCTAAGCCCATTTCCCTCAGGAAAATCTTGATTACTCAAAGCAATTATTCTCTTTGTAGCGGTATTTTCGCTATCTATTTTCACTTTTGGAACACCTTTTTCTTGTTTCACTGATATAATTTTACCACTAATAAAATTCCCATTATTGTCAAGTTTTATTTTGAATATAGGTGCGATTCCACTGATTCCTGATAAAGTTATATTTCCAAATGTGGCAAAATTTCCAGCACTGTACGAAATAAATTTATTTTTATAAAGTTCTATTGCACGCGTTACATGAGGGCCTTGTCCAAAAACTATATCAGCACCTGAATCCACGAGCATTTCTAGCGAATTTAAAAAAACATTTCCTCTATTTTTCATCATGAAAAAAATTTCATTATTTCGAGTAATATGTTCGTGATCCTTGCCTTCAGCACCACCGTGAAAATAGACTACAACAATATTTGTCTTACTTTTCAAAGATTTAATTAATTTTGAAGCATATTCATAATCATTTATATCTACTGTTTTTGAATTTGGTGCAAATGAGACAAATCCATATTTTTATACCATCTTTTCTCTAATATTGAATATTCTATTTTATCTTTAATTCCTGAATATTTAATTCCTAGTCCATCAAGATTTTTCATCGTTTCTGATATTCCAGTTTCACCAAAATCGTTGCTATGATTATTCGCTAAACTCAAATAGTCAAAACCAGCATTCTTTAAATACTCTCCATATTTTGATGGCATTCTAAAAACATAACAAACTGATGGATTATCGCAAGTTTTCGCATCTCCACCCTTATCAAACAATGTTCCTTCCAAATTTCCAGTTGTTATATCCGCATCTTTTAAAATTCCTTCAACATCTTGTAAAATATTTGTATTCGGCAATAATTCCTCACTTGGATAATTACTTCCTAACATAATATCTCCAACACCAATAATCGAAATTTCTTTTTTCATTTCTTCTTTTTTTGTTTTTTTCTCGTATTTTTTTATTATTTGAATTACTATTTTCCAAATTGACCACAACTAAAATTTAAACTCAATATGAAAATTAAAATCAAATATTTCTGTAATTTTCTCAAATTTCCTCCAAAATTTTAATATTTTTTTCTTTATCACTTAGATATTTCCTCTATTCCTATTCTTTCTCAAATTTTACTTCAAATTCTTTTTCCAAAAAAATGCAATTCCAATTTTCAAAATTCTCTCAACACCAGCATTTTTTTCAAAACTGAAACATATTCTTTCTCATCAATTTGATTCAATGCAACTTCACATTCTTTTTCAAGTTTTTCTTTTTAATTTATCCCCACTAAACTTTTTCATCTGAATTTGCATTCACAATTTTCAATTCAAAAAAATAATTCCTTCTTTCCTTCCAAAAACATTTTTTTAGGTTTCAAAAAGTAAATCATATCGACCTTTTCCCAGCAAAGCCATTCGATGTAATTTCATACTCATTTTTTTAAAAATCAAAATCATTCCAAGCATAAATCCGTGATAAAACTGCTCTTTATAAATTCCATTCACATCAAAAAAATTCCTGTATTTTTCTAATAAAACTTTATTTAATCCCAACTTAAATTTTTTTAATATCTCCATTTTTTTAACGCTTCTGTCATATCTAAAAAAATTATTTGTATCTTTGAAAATATACTTCAATAAACATTTCAGAAAACATTTTCAAAAATTTCTTCATTTCGGTATTTTTCAAATAAATTCCTTCTTCATCTTCATCGTATTCCTCAACCAAAGTCAAATATCCCACTATGAAAAAAATAAATTCCAAATATTTTTTTCTCAAAATTAGCCTCAAATTCCCAAAAGTCATATTATCATTAATTCTTTTTAAAAACACTTTCTTTATTTAACAATTTTGAAAATTCATCAAAAATCTCATTCTTTAATTTTTTTCCAAATATAGCTGAATCAATCCATTTCCCACTAGTATTTACCCAATAAGGTCGCAATCTTCCCTTTTTTTCAAAAAAATTAATAATCGACCAAGGATTATACACTTTTGTATCCCCAAATAAATATCCATTGTACCATTTTTGAACATCTTCCAACTCATATTCCAAATTAAAATCTTTTCAAAGCCTCTTCAACTTCATCTTCTATAATCCCAAAAATATTCTGTAAATTCACTATCCAAAAATCGTATGAACTTCAAATTATTCAACCCTGAAAAAAATATTTTTCTTTCGCAACTCTTAAAAATTCCAGTTATTACACTCATTTCAAGATATTCATTATCCTTCAAAAACAGATCCGTAAAAACTCTTGAAAAAAATCAATGGTTTCACTATAATATCCTTTTTATGTAGGAATTTATTATCGGTTGATCGTATTCATCAATTAATACTATCACTTTTTTTCCATAATATTCATACACATATTTTGTCAAATTCAATAATGATCTTTCCCAGTCACCTTCATCTTTCTCTAGCCAAATATCTTCAAATTTTTTTCAAATCTCTCTTATTCAAATGTTCCATTAAATCTTCAAATTTTTGCATAAATATCTGAAATCGTTGACTTTATCGACTTTAAAACCACTTTCCCAGTCATTTTTTTATTGTAATTTTTTTAAACGAAATTGAAATTACAGGAAATTCTCCTTGCTTTTTCAAAATACTCACTTTTGGAAATATTAAGTCCTTCAAATAGTTTTTTTATTTTTCTTCTTTATTCTTAACATCAAAAAAAATATTTTAACATCGACATATTCAGTGTTTTTCCCAAATCGTCTTGGACGAGTAAACAATTTTAACAATAGAACCGTCCTCTAAAATGTTTTCTATAAGCTCTGATTTATCAAAATAATAGTAATTTTTTTCAATCATGTCTTTAAAATCAGACAATCCAATTGGTAATTTCTTTTTCCTTTTTTTCATAATAATCCCCTCTTTTTATTAATTTCACTAACTTCTATTTGTCTTATAAATACCTTCCAAACGCCTTCTTGTAGCAGTTTTTGAATACCAAGTATCCTCCAAAATAAGTGCATCTTTAAGTGGCGTTTTCAAAACTTGCTGTTTCATATGATTTATAAACATACATCTCGAAGAATGATGATTGTCTAGCGTAACACAAGATGCAAAGTGTATTGCCACTTCTTCCGGCTTAATTTTTTCCCTTCTTTTTTTAAGACATTTTTCCCACATTTGACAAAAGAGAATTTACTCCTTTTCCGTTACATCCTCCACATTCAAACATAAGAAGTCTCATATCTTGATCTTGCGAATATTTTTCAAATCCGCCACTTCTTTCATAAAATGACTGGCTGCAATGATATCCGCTGCATCGTCTTTTTGCAATCTCACATTGAATTATTACAATTAATTTAATTTTTGATAAATCCATATTTATAATACCTCCTAAAAACATCTATTTTTATAATTTAGTTTTTCTAATTCAAATTTTTATCAAAAAAATAGAAACCTTTTGTCAATTAGATTTTTATTACTAAAAAGTCCCTATCCAATTAAAGACAGAGACTTTGAATATATTTTATTTCAAATGTTCTACATCATTCCTGGCATTCCCATTCCACCTGGCATTCCTGCACCTGCTGATTTTTCTTCTTTTTTGTTTCCAACAGCTACTTCTGTAGTTAACAATACTGATGATACTGAGATTGCATTTTGAATTGCTGAACGAGTAACCTTAGCAGGATCTATAATTCCAACTTTTACCATGTCAACATATTCTTCATTTGCAGCATCAAATCCGATACCTTGTTCAGAATTTCTAACTTTTTCTAAAACTACTCCTGAATCAAGACCAGCATTTATAACGATTTGTCTCAATGGAGAAAATAATGCTTTTTTCACGATTTCTACACCTAAACCTTCTTCTCCTTCTAATTTGAAATCTTCAATAGCTTTAGAGATTTCAACTAAAATAGTTCCTCCTCCAGGTACGATTCCTTCTTCAACGGCAGCTTTTGTCGCATTCAAAGCATCTTCGATTCTTAATTTTCTTTCTTTCATTTCAGTTTCTGTAGCCGCTCCAACTTTAATAACCGCAACTCCTCCAGATAATTTAGCCAATCTTTCTTGTAATTTTTCTCTATCATAATCTGAAGTTGTTTCTTCGATTTGATGTTTAAGTTGATGAACTCTTGCTTCAATTTCCTCTTTCATTCCTAAACCGTCTACGATTACTGTGTTATCTTTACTAACTCTAACTTTCTTAGCTTGTCCTAAAAAGTCAATTTCTGTCATTTCCAATTTAATTCCTTTTTCTTCAGAAATAACTTCTCCACCAGTTAAAATCGCAATATCTTGTAACATTGCTTTTCTTCTATCTCCAAACGCTGGCGCTTTAACAGCCACAACATTCAATGTTCCTCTCAATTTATTTACAACTAATGTTGCCAATGCTTCTCCTTCTACATCTTCCGCAATTATCAGCATCGGTCTACCAGTTTCAACAGTTTTTTCCAAAATTGGTAATAATTCTTTCATACTAGTAATTTTTTTATCTGTAATCAATAAATAAGGATTATCCAATTCAACAACCATTCTTTCAGTGTCAGAAACCATGTAAGGTGACAAATACCCATTATCAAATTGCATTCCTTCTACAACTTCCAATGTTGTATCCAATGATTTAGCTTCTTCAACTGTAATTACACCTGATTCTCCAACTTTTTCCATCGCTTGAGCAATCAAATTACCAATTTCTTTATCTCCAGCTGAAATTGCTCCAACTTGAGCTATTTCTTCATTTGATTCAATTTTTTTCGCCCTTTTGGCCAATTCTTCAATCACTTTTTTAGTTGCTTGTTCCATACCTTTTCTAATGAAAACAGGATTTGCTCCAGAAGCTACCATTTTCAATCCTTCTTTAATCAACGCTTGTGCCAAAACAGTCGCTGTTGTAGTTCCGTCTCCAGCCACATCATTTGATTTTGTTGCAACTTCTTTTACTATTTGTGCTCCTAAATTTTCAATTGGATCATCCAATTCAATCTCCTTCGCAATCGTAACACCATCATTCGTAATAATCGGCATTCCAAATCCTCTATCCAACACAACATTTCTACCTTTAGGTCCTAATGTTATTTTCACTGCATCTGCTAATGTATCTACTCCAATTTCAAGCGATTTTTCTCGCATCTTCATTAAATTTTATAACTTTTTGACATTTTTCATTCTCCTTCTTTTTTTAATTCTATACTAGTCAGTTATTGCTAAAACATTATCTAAATTCAAAAATTAAATAAGTTTCATCTCCATCTTTCACTTCAGTCCCAGTATATTTTTTTCATGAATAATTTTTATCTCCAACTTTGATATCTTCAATTTCTTTTCCCAATAGCCACAACTTCTCCAGTAGTTGGTTGATCCTCACCAGTTTTTTTCCTGGTAAAACAATTCCACTTTTTTTCTAACTTCTTCTTCTTTAACCTTTTTTTACTAATATTCTTTTTCCCTAATGGTCTAATATTCATATTTCCTCCTAATTTTACTCTCTTTAATAATTTTTTACTAAAGTTTATTCAATAATAAACATAATATAAAAATATATCTAAAAATTTTATATTAGTTTAAATATTTAAAAAAAGTTAGCACTCTCTCGATAAGATTGCTAACTATATAATAATATTTTTTTATTTTTTTCAAGTATTTTTTTCTGATTTGATGTTTCTTCATTCATTGAAATAGATTTTTGATTTTTTTCTACAATAATTTCATATTTCTTATCCGTATCAAATTCAAGATTTTTTTATTTTTTTCAGCAATTTCATCAGTCATTGTTTCATTCCCAATAACTAAAAACAATGTAACTTTCACTATTATTTGCATCTACCAATTTCCCAATTTTTTTACTTCACTAATACTATTTCCAAAACTTTTTATACAATATATTTTTCTATCGTCTTTAAATCCCTTTCTAAAGAAATTTTTATCTTCAGTAGCGTTAGGTACTGTTATTTCTTCCGATTTATCCTTTACCTGTTCTTCTTTCAAATATTTCGATAAATCCTGTACTGTCAAATATTTTTTTCATTTGAAATCTGTTTTATATTCAAACTATATTTCCCCAAATTATACTTCTCTAATTTTTTTCTAAATTCTTAATATCTTGATTTTTTTAACATTATCTCCAACAATTTTTCAAAGTTATCACTTTATTTTTTTATCAATTGAATCGTCGAAAAACATAGTGATTATTCAATTCTTTAGAAATAAATTTTTTTAGTGAATTATCTCTTGCCGTATCTTGCACCAAAATAGTTGCAGTATATATACTTGGAAGTACTACAAGTAAACTTCCTACATAAAAAATTACTTGCTGTCTTAGGGACATTCTTCTTTTTCCATCAAAAATATCCCCATAATAAATTTTTAGTCCAACTAGTGTTGCCATCATTATAAAAAAATACATTTATAATGAATAAATATCCAGCTCCAAGAAAAAAATTTTAGGATTTCCATGAGCAATTCCAAATCCTACTACACATAGAGGCGGCATTAATGCCGTAGCAATAGCCACTCCAGGAACTACATTTCCACCATCTTCCTTTGTTTTCCCTATTACTCCTGCAATTCCACCAAAGATTGCAATTAATACATCCCATAAAGTAGGAGATGTTCTAGCTAAAATTTGTGGAGTTACATCATTTATTGGACTTACCAAAAAATAAAATGTTGAACTAATAACACTTATTAAAACAAAAATTCCTAGCCTAAAAAGAGAAAGATAAATTCTTCTCAAATTTCCAGTTGATAGCCCAAGTCCTAATGATTGAATTGGTGACATCAAAGGTGAAATCAACATTGCTCCAATAATTACTGCAACAGAATTCGTATTTAATCCAATTGAGGCGATAACCATTGCACAAACCAAAAATAAATAATGTTTCTTTTTGTAAAATCAGAATCTTCAATAATATTCCGTTTTTAAAATTCTATATTTCTCATGTTTTATTTTTTTCCATTTTATATTCTCCTTTTAAACTTAAATTTTTCTAAAATTTATTTTTTTATAATACTCAAAAATTAATAATATCAAACAACTATTTTTTTCAAATAAAACTAAAATTTCACTACTTTTTATATTTTTTTAAGTTTGAACAAATAATTTACCATCTCTAATGTACATATTTTTTTAATTTTTACATGTTTTTTTATTCTATCTTTATTTTTTTATCCTCATATTCCTCACCATATTTATACACTGGCGTAGTCTCAATATAGTTACTCAATAAGGATTTCAACATTTTTTGCTTCCGAAGAATCTGCCACTTCCTTACCATTTTTCATCTAAAATCTTATCAATCGACAAATCCACTAGATATAATTCTTCTTTATTTGTATCATATCTGACATTTGTACTCAAATACATTTTTTTCCACTAATTCCACTTTCCAACAAGCGAAGCTGAATAATCAGCGTCAATATACATTTTATCACCCTTAAAATCAACTTTAGGATTTTTTTCAAAGTAACCTTCGCAAACAAGAAATTTTTTTGTAATTGGAAATTTTTTTGTCTACTTTTTCCTTGTATTATAGACTTTTGGAACACTTAAAGTTTTATTTTTCCAAAAAGTGCAAGAAACTATTCCTAATGCAACTACAAATACTAGAATCATGATTAATGCCAATTTTTTAGAAAACTGCTTTTTTTCTTTTTTTCCCATTTTTACATCTCCTTTTTAACATTTATCTTTGCCTATTATATCACACTAACAATTAAAAATAGTATAAGAAAAAAATATGTATCATCTTTTTAAAACACTACAAATACTTTCTTCAAAAAAATTTCCCAGTCCAAGATCCTTCATTCTCTGCAATTTCTTCAGGAGTCCCTTCTGCAATAATCTGTCCACCTTTGTAACCACCTTCAGGCCCTATATCAATAATGTGATCCGCAACCTTTAATTACATCTAAATTATGCTCAATTACTAAGACTGTATTCCCTTTATCAACCAATCTGTTTAACACTTCTAATAATTTTCTGATATCTTCAAAGTGAAGTCCTGTCGTAGGTTCGTCCAAAATGTAAATAGTTTTTTTCCTCTTGACATTTTTTTGATAATTCAGTTGCAAGTTTTTATCCGTTGAGCTTCCCCTCCTGAAAGAGTTGTCGCAGGTTGTCCTAATTGAATGTAATTCATTCCTACATCCATCAATGTTTGCAATTTTCTCTCAAGTGATGGAATATTTTTAAAAAATTCGTATGCTTCTTCAACTGTCATTTCTAGCACATCTGCAATACTTTTTTTCCTTTGTACTGAACTTCCAATGTTTCTCGATTGTATCGTTTTCCTTTACAAACTTCACATTCCACATAAACATCTGGCAAGAAATTCATTTCAATTTTATTAATTCCAGCACCGCTACACGCTTCACATCGTCCACCTTTTTACATTAAATGAAAATCTTCCTTTCGTGTATCCACGCACTTTTCGCATCATTTGTCTGTGCAAATAAATCACGAATATCATCAAAAATTTTTCGTATATGTCGCAGTATTCGATCTCGGCGTTCTCCCAATCGGCGACTGGTCAATATCAATCACTTTTTTCCAAGTTTTTCAAGCCCATCAATTCCACCATTTTTCAAGCGGATATAATTTCCCTTTATTTAGCCTGTTGTGAAGCTCTGGAAACAATGTCTGATTAATCAATGTCGACTTCCCACTTCCTGAAACTCCTGTCACGACCGTCAAAACTTCAAGAGGAATATGTGCAGTCACATTTTTCAAATTATTTCCTTTTGCATTTTTCAAAAACAATTTCTTTAGTCGCTTTTTCTTCTTTTTTTCAGGCACTTCAATTTTTAATTTTTTTCCGTTCAAATATTGTGCTGTCAATGATTTTTTTGTTTCTCATAACTTGTTTTTGGCGTTCCTTGTGCTACAACCTTTCCTCCATTAATTCCAGCACCTGGACCTATGTCAATCAGATAATCCGCTTCTCTCATCGTATCCTCATCATGCTCTACAACAATCAAACTATTCCCAATATCACGCAAATCCTTCAAAGTCGCAAGTAACTTGTCATTATCCCTCTGATGAAGTCCAATACTCGGCTCGTCAAGCACATAAATCACGCCAGTAAGCCTACTTCCAATTTGAGTTGCAAGTCTAATTCTTTGCGATTCTCCCACCAGACAGCGTTTTTCGTCATTCTAGCAAGACTCAAGTAATCAAGTCCCAACATTTATCATAAATTTTTAGCCGTTCTTTTATTTCCTTCAAAATTTCAGCTGCAATCTGCATTTGTTTTTTTCCGTAAGCTGAATTTTTTTCATAAAAAAATCAAGTGCATCAACAACGCTCACTTCAGTCAAGTCAATAATACTCTTATCATTAACCGTTATCGCCAACACAACATCTTTTAAGCCGTTTTCCGTGACAAGTTTTACAAGTTCTCTCTGTCATATATTTTTGCTTCAATCTCCTCTCTTTGCTGACTCTGAAGCAGTTTCCCTGTATCGACGCTCAATACCATGCACAATCCCCTCAAATCCTCGTTTTTCCGTTATAGCTAAAACTGTCTCCGCTCAAGAAAATTTAAATTGCTTATCACTTCCATAAAAAAATCACATCTTTTTCTTTTTCGAGTCAATTTAGAAACCTTTTTATCCAAGTCGATTTTTATGTGCCTTTGCCATCGCTATGAATAAATCCCAGTTCCAGCCCTTTTTAGTCGTCGCTCCTGGAAAAATTATCCCACCTTCATTAATTGACAAATTCTCATCAACAATTAATTTATTCTCGTCAACTTCAATCTTGAACCAAGCCCATTACAAACTTCACAAGCTCCATATGGTGCGTTAAATGAAAAAAAGTCTTGGCACAACATCTGGAAATACAACATCTGGATGGTCTGGACAAGAAAAAAATTCTCACTAAATTTGTTATCTTCTCCCATTAATATTCACAATTATTTTTTTCCCATCAGAAAGCTCACTCGCAGTTTCAATCGCCTCTGTCAATCGACTCAAAAAAACTCCTTATTATCCGCCTTAAACACAACTCTATCAACAACAACTTCAATATGATGTCTTTTATTCTTATCCAAAAACAATTTCATCACTCAAAGTCAAGAATATCGCCATTCACTCGAACTCTTTGAAACCCTCTTTTCTGCAAATTCAAAAACAAATTTTTATGAGTCCCCTTTTTATCAATCACAACTGGCGACAAAAATTATCATTTTATCCTTTTTCTTTTCTAGAACTCATCAAATTATCGACAATTTCCTGAATCGACTGTTTTTTTCCACTTTTCTATGACAAATCGGACAATGTGCCTCTCCAATATGTGCCCACAAAAGCCGCATATAGTCATAAATTTCAGTAGTTGTCCCAACAGTCGAACGAGGATTTTTTTCGACACACTTTTTCTGTTCAATCGAAATCGCAGGAGAAAGCCCTTCAATACTATCTAATTCAGGTTTCTTCATCTGCCCAATAAACATTCTCGCATAAGCCGACAAGCTCTCAACATACCTTCTCTGCCCTTCTGAATAAATCGTATCAAACGCAAGTGAAGACTTCCCACTCCCAGAAAACCCCAGTAATTACAACCAGCTCATTCTTTTGGAATCTCAATATCAATATTTTTGTAAATTATGCTCTCTAGCTCCAGTAATCTTTATTTTGTTGTCTTTCATTCTCTTCAATGTTCCTCTCTAATTTTTTTCTCCTCAATTAACTTAAATCCCTCTAAATCAGCTTTTTTTAAATTCTTCAATCAATTTTTTTATTTTTCAAAATTTTTTTACAAAAAGCCTGTTCCATAAATTATTTAACAATCTATGAAACAGATTTTTTTCAATCACAATATTTTTACTAAAAATACTTTCCTTATAATTCTTTATCTTCTAAAACTTCTACTTTTGGCTCATCCTTAACTAAAGCGACCTTCATTTTCTTACTTCCTTCAAACATTCCACCTTCCTGAATAACTAATGTTAATGAAGTAATATTCGATCGAACTTTTCCTTTTGAACCAATTTCAACTTTATCAGCAACTATATCTCCAGAAACTTCTCCTTCGATAAGAACTGACTTTGCTGTAATATTCCCTTTAACTCTTCCTTCTGTTCCTACATGAACTAAACTTCCAGCTTTAATATCACCTTCTAAAACTCCTTCAATTTGAAACATTGAATTTGTCTCAATTGTTCCTTTTATTGAAGTTTCCATTGATATTACACTCACTCCATTTAAATCATCGTCTTCTGAAGTAACAGAACTTGAAGCCATAACCTCTCCATTTCTTTCTTTCACTTTTTTTGCATTATCAAACAATCCCATTTCTTAACCTCTTTCCTAAAATTTTATTTCTCATATGGCAATCCAGATGCTTTTGGTGCTCTTGATTTTCCTACAAATCCAACCAATGCTAACAAAGTTAAAATATATGGTATCATTGTCAAAAACTCTTGTGGTATTGGCATTCTTGTAGCTTTTGCCATATCTGCAAACACTTGTCCAAACGCAAATAATAGACTCGCCAAAATTGCACCTAGAGGATTCCATTTTCCAAAAATCATCGCTGCCATCGCAATATATCCTCTTCCTGCCGACATATTATTTGAAAATGACGGAAGTAACACAGCTGTTCAAGTAAGCTCCTCCAAGCCCACCTAATGCTCCTGATAAAAGCACACTAATGTATCTAATTTTATAAACACTTATCCCAACTGTATCTGCTGCCAATGGATGTTCCCCAACCGAACGAATTCTCAATCCTAAAACAGTTTTATACAATAAGAAATACATTGCAATTGCAAGTCCATAAACTACAACTATCATTAACATTTGATTAGCAAGAGACGGATCACCTTTTGCATTTACTGCATTTGGTGTACTTCCAGCCGTTTTATAAATTGCCTTTATCAAATACGATGTTGTCGCTGCTGCAAACAAATTAATTGCTACCCCACTTATAATTTGATTTCCTTTTAAATTAATACTAATAAACGCATGAATCAATGAAATTAAAATTCCTACAAATATTCCAGCAATTATTCCTAAATATGGATTACTAGTGGAAATATTTACGACTGCTGTTGCAAATGCTCCACTTAACATAATTCCTTCAAGACCAATATTAACAACTCCACTTTTTTTCAGAAATACACGCTCCAACAGATGTTATTAAAATTGGAGGTGCAATAATTATCGTCTGTTTCAATAAATATAATATATCCATTCTACTTTTTCCCTTTCGTTTAATTTTTTTATTTATTTCTTATTTCTATTTTTTTCTTTTTTTCTTAACTAAGAATTTAAATAAATTTTTCTGATGCTACAAAAATAATAATCAATGCTTGTATAATCGACACAATCTCTTTATCAATTTGATATCTTTGTTGTAACATTTGTCCTCCAACTTCAAGTGCCGCATAAAATATTGACGCAACCAATATTCCAAATGGATTATTTTTTCCTAACAATGCAACTGCTAATCCTGTAAATCCATAATCTCCCATAATTCTATCTGTGTAAACGAATTGTGCTGAACCTCCTAATACTCTTTCAGCCCCTCCAAGTCCTGCACACGCTCCAGCAATACCCATTGCTAAAAACATCATATTTCTAGGATTAATTCCTGCATTTTCAGAAACTGTTTCGCTATTTCCTACAGCTTTGATTTCATATCCTTTTTTAAAATATTTAAAGAAATAGTATACTCCAACTATTGTTAAGATTGCTATTATAAAACCTAAATTCAAGTTTTGTTTTGTAATTTTAGCAAACATTAATGGCAATCTCGAACCTACAAAAACTCTTGGAGATTGTGTATTTTTGTGATGCTGGATCTTTTAATGGTCCATTCAATAAAAAAAGTTTTGAAATTCAAAAAAATTATGTAATTTAACATTATCGTACTGATTACTTCACTTACTCCAAATTTTGATCTCAAAATTCCAGCTATTCCAGCCCACAAGAAACCAGCTATTATTGCAACTATAATTACTACAACAAAGTTTCCTAAAAAATAATTTTTAAAAGTTACTGCCCAAAATGTCGCTGCTAATCCTCCAGCAATCATTTGACCTTGAGCTCCAATATTGAATAATCCTGCTTTAAAAGCTACCATCGCAGCCAATGCTGAAAATATCAGTGGTGTCGAAGTAAATAAAGTTTTTGCTAATCCACTTAAAAATGGTGAACGTGGTGAAGCTTGATAAAATGCTGCTTTCATCATATCTCCATAAGCAAGAAATGGATTAACTCCTCTTGTCATCATTATTATCCCACCTATAATCATCGCAATAACTACTGCTAATATCGACGGAATAAATTCTTTTAGTTTTTGTTTATTAATCATTTAATTTTCCTCCTGCCATCAATATTCCTATTTTTTCTGTCGTTGCATCTTTTCTATCCAAAATTCCTACAATTTTTCCAGAATACATAACTGCTATTCTATCACTCAATGCCATAATTTCCGAAAGTTCAGCTGACACTACCATAATTGCCTTTTTCTTAGTTTTCTCATGCAAAATAGTATTATGAATCATCTCAATAGCTCCTATATCAACTCCTCTAGTTGGTTGAGCTGCAATAATAAATTTATTTTCTCTCTCAAGTTCTCTCGCAACTACGACTTTTTGTTGGTTACCACCCGATAATCCACCAAATTTTATTTTTCCATCTTGTGGTCTAATATCGTATTTATCTATATATTCCTTTGTTTTTTTCTCAATCAATCCATAATCCAATAAAGCCCCTTTAGAATACTGATCTTGTAATCCTAATGCCATATTTTCTTCCACAGTAAAATCATCGATTGTAGCTCTTTTATGTCTATTTTCAGGAATATGAGCCAACCCTTTCTCTTTAACAATTTTCGGTGTTCTATTCTCTAATTCCTGTCCTGCAATTTCATACGTCCCACTTTCAACCTTTCATTAATCCAGCAAGTGCCTCAATCAACTCAGTTTGTCCATTACCTTCTACCCCAGCGATTCCCAACACTTCTCCTTCTCGAATCTCAAATGAAACTCCTTTAACTTTCTCAATATTACTCTCATTTTTTACAACTAAATCTTTAACTTTTACGACAGGTTCCCCTAATTTCACATCAGGTCTCTCAACTTCAAATAATACAACTCTTCCAACCATCAAGTTAGCAATTTTCTCTTTAGTCGCTTCTGAAGTTTTCAAATTCCCAACGTCTTTTCCTCTTCTAATAACAGTAATATTATCTGACAAGTCCAATACTTCCTGCAATTTATGTGATATGAATACAATTGTTTTCCCTTCTTTTATAAGGTTTCTCATGATTTCATATAATTCTTTTACTTCTTGAGGTGTCAAAACTGCACTTGGTTCATCAAATATCAATAATTCCGCACCTTTAAATAATATTTTTTTAAAATTTCAATTCTTTGTTGAATCCCAACTGATAAATCTGAAACTTTCGCATCTGGATCAATATTCAATCCATATCTTTCTGAAACTTCTTTTACCTTTTTTCTAGCAGTTTTCAAATCAAAGAAAACCCCACATTGTCTAGGTTCAAACCCCTAACACCATATTTTCCGCTACAGTCAATGTGTCCACCAACATAAAATGCTGATAAACCATTCCTATCCCAAGGTTTGCAGCTACTGTAGGTGTCGATATTGTCGTTTTTTCACCTTTATAGAAAATTTCTCCTGATGTTGGTGAATAAAGACCGTTTAGTATTTTCATCAGTGTAGATTTTCCTGCACCATTTTCTCCAACAATTGCATGGATCTCACCCTTTTTTATCTTCAGAGTAATATCATCATTCGCAACTATTTTCCCACCTAAAAACTCTTTCCTTATATTTTTCATCTCTAAAATATAGTCACTCATATTTTCTTGCTACTTAAATATGTATTTTTCGAATTACTAATTTACAGTAGCTTCTCCTTTCCTTAAATTTATCTAATTTAAAAGATTTATTTAACTAATTTTTTTATGCAAATATTTCTTAAAAAGAAATCTGATACATAATAGTTTGAACTGGTTCTTAATAAATCTAAAATATTAGCTTCTAACATAACCACATCAATTTGATAATCTTTGTAATAATATTTCGGCTTTTTTCTCCATTTACAAAAACAACCGTATTATTTTTCATTATATGTATAACCATGATACTCACTATTTTTCCAAGACAAAGCACTCTTCTTTTTCAATTTTCAATTTATTCTTCGCCAAACCTTCGATAATATCTTTTGGAAACCCAGTTATATAAAGATTATTACTTACATCTGGAAAAAAATTGCTTGTTCTTCAATATTCTTTGAAATTACAATATCTTTGTCAAATTTATAAACTGAATCATCTTTATACGTATCCAATCCCGCATCTTCATAAGTTTCTTTTATAAAATACTCCAACCGTTTTTTCTCAAAATTTTCCACAACTTCTTTTCTTCTAGTTTTTAATTCCGCAATCAAAAATTCTTTATCCAATTCGGAATAAACCAAATTCGCATCAAATCCTTTTTCTATCCAGCAACTGATACAACACATAAATTTGTCTATTCAAATATTCTTGGTCAGTCCCTGCATATTGTGTCATCGTTACAGCTTTTGACATCCCAACTAATTGTTGACGATAATATTCATCCAACGATGAAGCTGGCATTTCCAAGATTTTTTCTTCTTCTGACAATTGATCATCCTTCAAATCCTGCATTTCATCATAAAACCTTTTTTTCCAACAATAAAGAATATTTTTTTATTGTTATTAACTGTTTTCAAAAATTTATTAAAATCGTTATAAAATTTATTTTTTTCCAAATAAATCTGTCGGATAATGAATTTGAAATATTTTTTTATCAAATATTTTCCCAGGTATAACTTTTTTTATATTTTTTTCTTCACCTTTTTATCGTTACTTTTTATATCATTAAACGAAGGTTTTTCCTCTTCTTTCCATCTTATCTCTTTTTTTATCTTGTCAAATAATGCAAAGTTTATCACACTTACACATATCATTAACAATAGAATTACTTTTTCACATTTCCTCCCTTTTGCCTTTTTCAAAAGTTTTTTTCAACATTTTATCTTAAAAATATAATAACATTTATCACATTCAAAGTAAAGTTAAAATCTAAAAATTTTTTTAAAGTTCTTCTTTTATTGCAATCGCAATATTTTCTGGAACAACCTCCATTAATTCCTCTAATTCAGCTTCTCTAATTCTTTTTACAGTTCCAAATTTTTTTAATTAATTCTTTTTCGTTTAGGGTCCTATACCATTTATGTCGTCTAATGCACTTTTTAATATTTCTCTTACTTCGTAATTTTTCTGTGATGTGTTATTCCAAATCTATGTGCTTCGTCCCTCAACCTTTGCAAAATTTTCAAGGTTTCATCCTTTTTATCAAAAATATATGGCTCACTTTCATAGCTTTTAAATATTTCTTCCTCTCTTTTCGCAATTCCAATAATATCTGTATACTCGATTTTTCCTAAATTTTCTAAAACATCAACTGCCACACCTAGCTGACCTTTTCCACCATCAATCAAAATCAAATTTGGCAATTCTTTAATTGATAATTTTGAATATCGTCGTGTTAACGCTTCTCTCATCATCAAAAAATCATCTGGCGTATCTTTTACCGTAATTTTAAAATGTCTATACTCCTTAGGCGTGATTTCTCCATCAATTGCAACAGTCATTGCCGCAACCGCATCTTTTCCTTGAATATTCGAAATATCAAAACACTCAATCCTATAAGGCAAACTTTTCAATCTCAATTCTTTTCTCAAATTCCGTAATCCTTCTTGAATATTTCTCTTTCTTCGATAAAATTTCTCAACTTCCTCACGTAAATTCAAGTATCCCATCTCTAAAAGTTTTTCTCTACGACTTTGAATCTTCGGAAAATGAAATTTTATTTCCTTATGTTTCTCTAATTTTGCCCATTCCTTCAACAATTCCTGATTTTTCTCAAACCTCACATCACAAATTATATTTTTGGGAATATTTCTTTTCTCATAATACAACGTCATCAATCTCTCGAAATAAATTTTTCCTCATGACCTCTTTCCATCGAAATTATAAGATGATTTTTTTATTTATAACCTTACCTTCTCTAATATTCAAAACACATAAAAACACATTTTTCTCTTCTCTTCAAATACAAACACATCCTCATCAATTTCCTTACTATACTCAATAATTTGTGTTTCCAACATTCTTTTCAGTGATGACAATTTTTTCTCTCAATAATCGCCCTCTCAAATTCCATTTCTTCACTAAACTTTTTCATTCTATTTTTCCAATACTTCTAAAACTTCTGAAGAATGTCCCTTTTAAAAAAATTCTTAAAATTATTAACATTAATCATATATTCCTCTGAAATATCCTTATACATACAAGGTCCTGGACATGTTTTTCATATGATATTTTAAGCAAGGTTTTAGTTACCTTTTTCCATATTTCTATTACAATCTCTAACTGGAAATATTTTTCAAAAAGCGATTTCATTGCGAAAAAAAATTCCCATCGGATAAGGTCCAAAAATACTCTGCATTTTCATTCAATCTCTTCGTACTCCGCACTATTTCCACTTTTGGAAACATCTCCTTCGTAAATTTAATATACGGATATGTTTTTCATCCTTCAACAAAATATTATATTTAGGTTTGTACTTTTTTTATTAAATTATTTTTCTAAAATTAATGCTTCAACTTCTGTTTTACAAATAAAAAAACTCAATATCCCTTATATTTTTTTACTAATTCTAAAAGTTTTTTTGAATTATGTGATTTTATATTTGAAAAAAATATGAAGAAACTCTATTTCGAAGATTTTTAGCCTTTTCCAACATAAATTATTTTTATTTCGCTCATTTTTTCATCAAATATACGCCTGGATCAATTGGTATGTCATGATTTTTTTATGGGTGATTTTATTTCTTCCATCATTTTTTTCCTTTTTAATTTTTCAAATTATATTTCTGTTTTCGCTCCAACTTCTCTATGATATTTTCCAACATTATAGGTCAATTTTTTGACAAATCTTCATACAATTTATTTACAAAAGTTACCGATCTATGTTGTCCTCCAGAACATCCAATTCCTATTCTCAAATGAGATTTTCCCTTCTTTTTCATATTTTTGGAATCAAATACATCAACATTTCCAACAACATTTTATAAAAAAATCTTGACTTTCAGGCATTCCCATAACATAATCGCTCACATCTTTATGATTTCCAGTCTTTTTCTTTAAACTGTCAATATAATAAGGATTCGGCAAGAATCTCAAATCAAACATCAAGTGTAAATCCAAACGGAATTCCGTATTTAAACCCAAATGAAGTTATACTAACATTCATCTTTTTTTATTTCCTGAAAAAAATTCTTTTTTTCCAGTAACGCTTGTAATTCTTTTTACCGAAAAGCGTACTCGTATCAATAACCAAATCTGCTTTTCACCATAAAATTTTTCCATTATTTTTCTTTCAGCTTCAATATTTGAAATTAAAGTGTTAAATAAATTTAATGGATGTTTACGTCTAGAAAGTTCATACCTACTAAGCAAAACTTCCGTTCTTGCATCTAAATAAATTATTTTTGTAATCTATATTTTTTTCTGCTCTAATATTTCCAATTTTTTTCATTCAATTGCTTAATAAACTTTTCATTTCTAACATCTATCGCAATCGCAATCTTTTTCTTTTTTTCACTACTCAAAAAAATATTTCATCTAAATATTGAAATAAATTTATTGGAAAAATTATCAATACAAAAAAATAATCTCTATCTTCAAAACAATTCATTGCTTCTGACTTTCCAGCTCCACTCATTCCAGTAACTATAACAAGTTCTTTTTTCTGTTCTATTTTCTTTTGCTTCCATTTCTTTTCTCACCTTCGCTATTTAAGATTATTTTTTTGTTTTTATATTTTAAATACATAAACCTCTCAGTTAAATTATAACATTTTTTTAAGTTCTTTTTCAAAATGTTTTTTTCTTTTTCAAATTTTTATAAAAAAATACTCATAATTTTTTTATAAATCCATAAATAAAACCAATAAATTCTAACTTCTACTTTATTTTTTTATAAAATTTATATTAAATTTTACAAAAATTTAAAATTTTTTTAACTATAATATAAAAGAAAAAGAACTGTTTCCATAAGCAAATCCAATTCTATTTATAAATCTTACAATTCAAAAATAACTTTTTTTACTTATGTCACAGCTCTTTCACTTTTTATATTTTTTTAATGAACTATTTTTCAATAAATTTATTAAAGTTTATAAAAAAATTTTTAATATTCTGTTATCAAATAATTGAATGCTCCTAAAGCTGCTTTTTGCACCTTCACCCATTGCAATTATAATTTGTTTTTTTGCTTGATGTTAGTAACATCTCCTGCTGCAAAAAAATTCCTTTTACTGATGTTGAATTGTTTTCAGGGATTTATTACAACTTCTCCAGCTCTATTAAGTTCTGCAATTCCTTTTAACAATTCACTGCTTGGTGCCAACCCAACTTCAACAAACATCCCATCTACTTTCAATGTTTTTTCTTCATTTTCATCTCTATTTTTATAATTAATACTTTCTACAAATTCCGAACCTTGAACGCTAGTTGTCGCTGTATTTAAAATTACATCAATGTTATCTCTTTCAGTTAATTTATCTTGCAACACTTTATCGGCTTTTAATTCAGGCATAAACTCAATTAAAGTTACATGATTAGCAATTCCAGACATATCTAAAGCTGCTTCCACTCCAGAATTTCCTCCTCCAACAACTGCTACATTTAACCCCTTATAAAAAGGCCCATCACAAGTCGAGCAATAGTGAACTCCTTTTCCAACATACTCAGCTTCTCCAGGAATATTCAATGCTCTAGGTTTAGCTCCAGTTGCTAAAACAATTGTTTTTGTTTTATAACTTTTTCCATCATCAGTTACTAAAACTTTATCTTTTCCATCTTCTTTAATTTCTTTTACAACGTGCCCTTCCTTAAATGCAACTTCATTATCCTTCAAATGAGCTTCCAAAGATTCAGCAAATTTTGCTCCAGTAGTCGATTTTGTTCCGATAATATTTTCAATTTCATTAGTATCTAAAACTTGTCCTCCAATTTTTACTCCAATCATCGCTACATTAAGCCCTTTTCTAGCTGAATAAATAGCCGCTGAAACAGCTGCTGGACCTGCTCCAATCACTGTAACATCATACAATTTATTTTCATCTATTTTTTGTAATTTTCCTTCATCTAATGCACCTAAATTTAAACTAAAATCCATTATTTTACCTCCTAAATCTGTCTATAAAAAAATTATCTTCCCCAAGTTTCTGGACTTTTACTCCATTCCAAAAGCAATTTTTGCTTCTTCATCTGTTAAATAATCAGTATTCGCCAATAAATTGATTAAAACATCAAAATTAGAAAGTGAACTAAATTTGCAATTAAATTTATCATAATTTTCTTTTGCTGAAGCAAATCCATATGTGAAAATAGATTTAACTTCCATGTCAGAAACACCTTCTTTTTGCAACACATCTACTGCTATCAAGCTACTTTTTCCAGTCGTAATCAGATCTTCAATTACAACAACTTTTTTTCCCTTGAACTTCTGCTCCTTCGATTTGTTTTCCAGCTCCATGATCTTTTGGTTTATTTCTAACATACGCCAACGGTTTTTGCATTCTATCCGCAATAAACGCCGCCCAAGGAATACCAGCAGTCGCAACTCCCACAATTACATCCACATCTTTATCAATCGCTTCCACAAATCCTTCTACAATCGCATCTCTTTCTTCAGCAAATCCCAATACGAATCTATTATCACAATAAATCGGACTTTTAATCCCCGATGCAAATGTAAATGGTTCATTTACATTAATTTTTACTGCTTTCACATCAAATAATGCTTTTGCAACTTTTTCTTCAAACTTAAATTATTACTCATAAAATTCTACTTCCTTTCCGTTTTTCTAAATTATCATTAAACTTATTATTTTTGATAAACAACTTTACCATTTACTATTGTTAAAACATTTTTCCCCTTTAATTTCCAATTTTCATACGGTGTCCATCCACATTTTGACTCAATCGTATCATCTACACCAACTGTCCATTCTTTATCCAAATCAACAGCGATTACATCCGCATAATATCCTTCTTCCAATTTCCCTCTTTTTGAAATTTTCATTATTCTTGCAGGATTTTCTGACATCAATTTTTGAATCATTTCCAATTTAACTTTCCCTTCATTATACGCATTCAACATTAACGCCAACGAAGTTTCAACCCCAGGCATTCCCAAAAGTAATTTTTTCTAGCTTTTTCACTAATCAAATGCGGTGCATGGTCTGTTCCAATCGTGTCAACTTCCCCATTATTCAATGCTTCCCACAAAAATTCATTATCTTTTTTCGTTCTCAATTCAGGTTTCATTCTCAAAAGCATTTTATTTCTATCAGTACTTTCTCTAATTTCCTCATTCAAAAACAAATGATGTGGAGTAACTTCTGCATAAACTGGATGTTTTTCCGTATTTAATTCAGAATTTTTCTTTGCTTCCAATACTTTCTTCAATTCTTCTTTAGACGGAATATGACAAACATAAAGTCCATTTCCATAATTTTTATTATATTCCACCGCCTTATCAATCATCTCATTTTTCCGCATGAACCAACACAAGTTTAGAATTTTTTTAAATACATTTTTCAATATATCTTCATCTTCAATCAACATTTCCCCTGTTGTTACATTCATAAAGATCTTTACTGTATTTGCTTCCTTCGCTTCAAGCACTTTTTTTATCTCATCAATATTATTATTTCTGCTTCCACCAAAATGAAAACCATAATTTACAATTGATTTTTCACTCGCTAATTTTTTTCTTATCTTTCAACGCTTCCAATGTCGTAGTCGTTGGAATAGTGTTTGGCATATCATAAAATGTTGTAACACCTGCTTTTGCACAAGCTCTACTTCCTGTCGCAAAATCCTCTTTTGCCGTAATTCCAGGCTCTCTCATATGAGTATGAACATCAATCACACCTGGCATAACAGTTTTTACCTTTTTAAATCAATAATCTCTAATTTCTCATTTTTTTCAATATTTTTTTAATTTCTTCTTCTGAAAAAAACCTTCACTAATTTTATCAATTTTATCATTCAAAATCAACAATTCAATTTTTATTTCCGTGAACATCTTTCCCATCTTTTAAATAGAGCATTCTTTCTCCTTTCGTTAACCTTTTTCTTAAAACCTCTTATAAAAAAACATAAAAAAATAATAAATTAATAAATTATTTTCGTATTTTTAAAAAAATCTCTAAAAAAATATTATCACTTACTAGTATATTAATTAGAGATTTTTATTATCTTTTATCTTCCTTCTAATTTATCCAACAATCTTTCCATTCTTTCAACTTGTTGTGATTGCAATTGTAATTTTTCATCTAATGTAAGTTTTTTTGCTTTTTCTTTTCTAGGTTTTACAGTTGTTTTCGTTAAACTAGTTGTTTTTGGTTGTATTCTTTCAACTGGTGCTATTACTGGAGCTAGTACTTCAACTGTTCCATCATTAACTTCTTGAGACTCAGTATTTTGAGATACTGGTGCTTCTTCTTGTGTTTGAACTGGTGCTAAAACTTCTACTTTAGTTTCCTCTACATTTTTTTGATCTCCATCATTTACAAAATTACTAAACGATAACTGTGAAGCTAACACACCCATCGCTAAAAATTATTACTCTTTTTTTCATAATTTACTCCTTTATTTTTTTATTTTTGACAAATAATTATTCGAAAAATAATTATCATTCTGTCCACTCATTATAACATAAAAAAATATTATTTTTTTAAACTACAGTTTTACCCTATTTTTTTACATTATAAAAAAACAAAGAATTTTTACAATGCTTCAGATATTTCTTCTAATATTTTTTGAGCTGCTTCAGCTGGATTTTCAGCTTTTGTAATTGGTCTTCCCGACAACCAAGAAATCTACATTGTTCTTTATTGCATCATATGGTGTCATAATTCTATTTTGATCATCGTTACTTTTTCCATCAGCATTTAATGTAAATTTAGGTCTCACTCCAGGGCAAACTGTTACAAAATCTTGACCCAATTTTTCTTTGATTTTTGCAGATTCTAAAGGCGAGCACACAATTCCGTGCATATTGCTATTTTTCGCAACTGTAGCCATATTTATTACCATTTCTTCTAAATTCATGCTACTTTTAAACATTTCATTAATGTCATCTTCTGATAAATTTGTAAGCACTGTTACTCCGATTAATAAACTTTCTGAACCGCTTTCTTTCACTAATTGAGCAACTTCCCTCATTGTTTTGCTTCCATTTGAGCAGTGAATATTAAACATAAACACATTTTTTTTAATAGCGTTTGCACAAGCCATTTTAACTGTATTCGTAATATCATGAAATTTCAAGTCTAAAAACACTTTTTTCCCTTTTTCATGCAAATACTCAACCAATTTTCCATCAGTACTCAAGTAGCTTTCCAATCCAACTTTATACATCGAAATATTATCGCCTAATTTCTCCACCAAATTTTTTGCATCTTCAAAATTATTGTAATCCAATGCTACAAATATTTTTTTCTTTCGCTTTTTTTCATTTATTTTACTCATGCTTTTTCTCCCTCTCAAAATTTAATTAATTATTTTTCTATTTTTCCAATCTTTTTCTGTATGCAACACCATCATCTGAATGTGCAAACCCAACAATTTCTGAAATATTTGATAAATTTCTCTCTTCACAATATTTTTGTAATCCTTCTTTTACTTCCAAAGCCACTAATGGATTTGGAAAAAATGCTGTTCCAAGCGAAATTACAGACGCTCCCGCCAAGAAAAATTCAATCGCATCTTGTGCACTGCTAATTCCACCCATTCCCAAAATCGGAATTGACACTGCTTGTGATACTTGATGAATCATTCTCAATGCAATTGGTTTTACAGCTGGACCAGACATTCCACCATAAATATTCCCTAAAATCGGCTTTCCAGTGTTTATATCAATCGCCATTCCAAGTAAAGTATTTATCATCGAAATCGCATCTGCACCTTCCTCTTCCACAATTTTAGCAATTTCCACGATATTTGTAACATTTGGAGACAATTTTACTAATAATGGTTTTTTCGTAACTTTTCGCACTTCTCTAGTTACAAGCCTTGCCATTTCAGGATTTGCACCAAAAGCCATTCCACCATCTTTTACATTTGGACAAGAAATATTTAATTCCAGCATTTTTATCTCGTCAAGTTTATCCAATCTTTTTGTTAATTCAACATATTGTTCCAACACGCTTCCATTAATATTTGCAACAATCGGTACGTCTATATATTTTTTTATTTCCTTCAAAGTATGTTTTTCAAAATAGTCAATTCCAGGATTTTCAAGCCCTACACTATTTAACATTCCTGCTGGAGTTTCTGCTATTCTCGATCCCTTATTCCCTGGACGAGGCTCCATAGTAAGCCCTTTTATCACAATCGCTCCCAATTCATTCGGATCAAAATAATCTTTGTACTCTGTCCCAAATGCAAAACATCCACTCCCTGTAAAAATCGGATTTTCCAAATCTATTCCCAAAAAATTCGTTGCAAGTCTATTTTTTCTATCTTTCACTCAACTCACCTCTATTCTCATCAAAAATTTCAGCATAAAATACTGGTCCACTCTGACAAACTTTTTTCATTCCATCTTCAGTCGGTATTGAACATCCTACACAAGCTCCAACACCACAAGCCATTCTCTCTTCCATCGAAACCTGCGAAACAATCCCATTCTCATTTGAAATTTCAGTAATCAATTCCAACACTTTATGAGGCCCACAAGAATAAATCATATCAATTTTTTCACCTGATGAAATCTCATTTTTCAACAATTCTATCACATTTGCCTTTTCTCCAACAGTTCCCATCATCGCTACAAATCTTCACTTCAATTCTTTTATCACTCAAATCAAAATTATCCAACATTTTTAGTGTCTCTCTATCTCTTCCACCTGCAATGAAAATAATTCTCTTATTCTCTTTTTTTTCCAATAATTCCTTCTAAAAGTTGCTTCAACGGAGCCAATCCAATTCCACCACCAACAACGACAATTTTATCTGAATTTTGAGTCACTGCAAATCCATTTCCCAACGGACCTTGAATATTTATAACATCTCCCAAAGCATAAGTCGTCAATTCTCTAGTTCCTCTTCCCAAAACTTTATAAAGAAATTCCAATTCCCCAGTCTCATGATCTACACTATGCAAACTAATCGGTCTTCTCAAAGTCATAATCTCATTCTTCAATTTCAACATATAAAAACTGCCCAGCTTTAGGAACAATCTTTACTATCTTGAGTATTTTTCGATTTAACTTTCATCAAAAATTATCTCCACCAACATATCTATTTTCTAAAAATTTCCACATCTTCCAAAAAAATTTGTTTTTATGATTATTTTTCCAATTTTCGTTTTCCTTTCCAAATAAATATTTTTCTCTCCTAAAAATTTACTTTCTTTTTATCAAAAAAATATCAACTAACATTTTTCGATTCTCATTTTTTTCATTCAAAATTTATCAAAAAAACTATTTTGTTTTCAATTTAATTTCTTCTTCTGAAATTATTCTCTCACAATAATAACACTTATATTTCGTCGTTTCACTATCCTTCACTCGATTAAATTTCGTATCAATCGCCTCATGATTTGAAATACACTTCAAATTATCACATTTCATAAGCCCTATAATTTCATCCAATTTTTTTCCAATTTCATTTTTTTCACAACTTTATAATTTTTCAATAATATTTATTGTCACATTTGGTGCTACTAAAGAAATCTTTATCAAGCTCACTTTTTATCTAACACTTTTTCCTCAATTTTAATAATTCCTTTTCTCCCAAGCGAACTGCTGTGCATATTAGCCGCCACAGTTATAACTTCGCTATATTCCTTCAAATCCAATATTTCCACTATCGCAAACACTTTTTTTGCTGGAATATGATCAATTACAATCCCATTTTTTTATCGCTGTTATCTGCAATTCTCTTACATTTTCAGTCATTTTTTTCTCCTTCAATTCCAAAGACTCATTAATCTATAAAAAAATCAAAAATCAATAAATTTACATCAATAAAATAAATTTTCTAAAAAAATTCTTTTACCTTTCCAAGCACGGTCATCATCATCGCTTGTCTCACAGGTATACCATTTTCTAGCCTGTTTTGAAGTACAACGCATGTTTCGTATCATCCAAATCAGTCGAAATTTCGTCCACTCTAGGCAAAGGATGTAAAATTATCATATCGTCCTTACATTTTTCCTAAAATATTTTTCCTTATTAATAACATAAATTCCCTTCACTTGCTCATAATCCTCAATATCAGAAATCTTTCTTTCTGAATCCTTGTCATATAAAAAAACATCAATTTTATCAAGACAATCTCTAAAAATCTTCTAAAACCTCATATTTGATATTATTTTTTTATCCAATTCATCCAATAAATATTGTGGCATTTGTAAAATTTGTGGTGCAATAAAATAAATTTTTGGATTAAAGTGAGTCAATGCTTTTACCAGTGAATGAACTGTTCTCCCATATTTCAAATCCCCAACAAATGCAATCTCTAAATTTTCCAAACTGCCTTTTTCTTCCAAAATTGTATATAAATCAAGTAAAGTCTGACTTGGATGTTGATTTGAACCGTCTCCTGCATTAATTATCGCCTTTTTAGAAGTTTCATCAGCCAATCTAGCCGCACCATCTAAAGGATGTCTCACAACAATCAAATCTGAATAAGCTTCAACCATTTTTATCGTATCCCTAAATGATTCTCCCTTTTTCAACGACGACTGTTCCACTGGAGGCAATTGCAACACCTGAGCTCCCAATCTTTGAGCAGCTGATTCAAACGACATTTTTGTTCTTGTACTAGGCTCAAAAAACAATGTCGCTATAATTTTTCCATACAAAAATTTCAATTTCTCATCATCAGGTGTTTCATCGATTTTTCTCGCCAATTCCAAAATATTCAATATTTCTTCCTTGCTCATGTCATTCATAGAAATAATACTTTCCATCGTTTTTTCCTCTCTTTCCAAAAAAAAAGGATAATAAACGTTAACCCTTTATTACTCCTTTTTTTCATATATAATAACCTTTTTTTATTTATAAAATAATCACAAAAAAATAGAATTTTTTTCAATGAAAAAAATAATCGTTAGGAATATCTTCATTTTTTTCTAATTCAATCATTTTTTTCCATCTCCAATCTCTATCCAAAATCTAAATCTGTAATATGATACCAAATTTTTTTCTATTTTTTTCAAGCAAAATCTATCAAATAATTTCATATTCTAATTTCGTTATCTCTTTTATTCTTTCAATGACCTCTTTATTCTCTTTTTCCTCGTTACTATTTTTTTATAAACCAATTTTTTTAAATTCAAGTCAACTTTTTTTAATCAAATCAACCATCAGCAATATCTGATTAAGCGATCCCTTTTTATTTTTTTAGAAACAATAATCACTTCTGAATCTTTCCGATATTCACACATAAAATCCAACACACTATAATTTCCCTCTATCGGCAAAAGTAACCCACCAGTTATCCTAATAAACACAAAATCATTCTTTAGTAAAGACTTATTAACTTTCTCTCTCAATTCAGCCAATTTATCAATTTTTCTCTTCAGCATTATCAGAAATATTTGTTTTTAATAACAATCGTTGTATATTTTCGCCTTCTCAGAAATTTCTTTTGAATACATATCTTCCACAATTTTTTTACCAACATTTATTTCTGTACCCGCAATAAAACAAATTTTCCCACGCTTATTTTCACGATAACGAACAATATGATGTCTTCTACATCTTGCTTCATAATTTTCTGTAGCTCCTACCATTACAAGCGGATCATCATAATATGCAGGTTTCCCATCTATCAATCTCTGACTCGCATAAGCAGGTTTCCCACAAACCATACAAATCGCATGTAATTTATCCACTTGATCAGAAATACTCATTAATTCTGGCATCGGATGATAAGGTTCCGCACGAAAACTCATATCCAATCCTGCTACAATAACTCCTTTTCCCATATTCAACATACTTTTTACAAAAATTCACAACCTCTTGCCCAAAAAACTGAACTTCATCAATCCCAATAACTTCTGCATCAATGTTTTTCTCCATAATCTTATCCATTTCCTCAACAGATGCTACAGGATAAGCCTCCAAACTATCTTTCCCATGTGAGAAAATCCCATCTTCACCATATCTATTATCAATTCCATGCTTAAAAACAACAATTTTCTGTTTCGCATATTTTGCTCTTCTCAATCGTCTTATCAATTCCTCACTTTTCCCAGAAAACATGCTTCCTGTCACTACTTCAAGCGATCCCAATCTATTTACTTGCTCCATTTCATTTCCTTTCAAAAAAATTTCACTTTATAAAATACATCAAAAATTTTAATAAAAAAACTTACCCTAAAAATTACATTGACAAAAAGAAGAGCTACTTGGCTCTCCTAAAAAAATCTTAATTTTCTATCATTATCAAAGCAAATCTTAAATTTCTTCGATATCGTAAACTTCTGCACCTTTTTTTATTAATTGTTTTTCTTTTCAATTGACCATTTGTCAGAAAGTGTCGCAAAGATCCTTTTTCATAGCTTCCAAAAAAATTCATCATTATCATAATTCAATGAAATCAAAGTAGGCCCCGCACCACTTATATACTCACCTAACGCATTATGTTTTTTAGAAAAAAATCAAATATTTTATCAGAATCATTTATTAATGAAAATCTATAAGGCTGATGAATTTTATCTCCCAATAAAAATCTCAAACTATCATATTTTCCTTTGATAAATGAATCTACCAATAATCCCTAAATTTTGCAATATTGTTAACAGCATCATGTGCCGAATATGCTTTTGGCAACACGCTTCTTGATTTTTCAGTTGACAATTTAAAATTCGGAATCATCACATAAAAACACAAATTATCTGCTGTTGGCAATATGCTATAAACTGTTTTCCCCCTCATCACACGCAGTCAACACCATTCCACCAAAAATCGCTGGCATAACATTATCTGGATGTCCTTCCATCTCAATCGCAATATCTGCAATTTTATCAATATCCAATTCATTTTTTGCAAAAGTATTCGCAATCAATATTCCCGCAACAATCGCACTCGAACTACTTCCCAATCCTCTCGAAAGCGGAATACTATTCTTTGTAATATTCACTCTGCAATTAGGAATATCACTACTCAAATATTTTTTTGTATGATTAATCGCTTCATTAATAAAATTATCTTTTATCGGTATTGAAAAATGGCTCTCCATTTTTCAAAAAAATTCTGTTTTTTTCACTCTCTTCAACTTCCAATTCCAACGCATAATCCAATGCCACACCCAAGCAATCATACCCAACTCCAATATTTGCTGATGTTCCTGGCACTTTTTACCTTAAATTTCAAACTCATTTCTCTCCCTTCTTGTTTTTTCTTTTTCATTATCATAAAAAAATATTCAAAACCAAAACAATTTATTACAATCATTAAAAAAATCCAGTTTTCTAAATATCAAACTAAATGCTCAAATCCAAATAATATGCCCAATTTATTTGATCTAAAGCTCTTAATTTCTTCAATGATCCTTTTTCAACTTCACTATCTACTGTCAACAACATTATCGCATTTTCATTTTTCTTTTCTTCCAACATTCATCGTAGCAATATTAATATTTTCTTTCCCTAAAATTGCTCCAACAGCTCCAATAACCCCTGGAACATCATTATTGCTCAAATAAATCATATTATCAGCAATTACAATATCAACATCATGATCTTTTATTGAAACAATTCTTTCATCATTATTCAATCCAACTGTCCCAACCACTTGAATTTTCTTACCTTCATCACTAATCACGACAATTTCCAATGCCGAAGAATAATTTTTATATTTTTCATCTTTTTTATTAACTGTAATATCAATTCCTCTTTTTTCAGCCAATGATCTAGAATTAATATAGTTAACTTCCTCTTTCAATACAGGTTCCAACAACCCTTTTAACGTAGTTGCATCAACCAAAGCTGTTTCTTGCTCAGCAATTTCACCATAATAATTTATCGTAACATTTGAAATCGCATCTTTACTAATTTGGAAATAAATTTTCCCCAATCTTTCTGCTAAAGTAATATATGGTTTTACAATCGCATACTCTTCCCTTCCAATTGATGGTAAATTTACCGCTGTCTCAACAATTTCTCCTCTTAAACCATTTAAAACTTGTTTAACAACTTGTGTTCCAACATTTCTTTGTGCCTCATAAGTAGTCGCTCCAATATGTGGCGTAGTAATCGCATTTTCAAACTCATACAACACACATTCACTTCTAGGCTCAACAGTATGCACATCATAACCAAAACTAGCTATTTTACCACTTCTAAGACCTTCTGCAACCGCTTCCTCATTAAATAATCCTCCACGTGCAGCATTTACCAATCTTACACCATCTTTTAATTTAGAAATATTATCTTTATTAATCATGTCAATAGTTTCAGAAGTTTTTGGAGTATGAATAGTTATAACATCTGACGCTTCAAGCAACTCATCCAATGTTTCAACCTTTTTACAACCATTTCTCTTGAATATTTCATCAGAAATATATGGATCATACGCAATTAAATTCATTCCAAATGCTTTCATTCTTTTTTTGCCATCAAACTTCCAATTCTTCCCTAATCCAATAATTCCCAATGTTTTTTCAAATAATTCATTTCCAACAAAAATTTCTCTTTCCCATTTTCCTGATTTTATAAAATTATTTGCTGCCACAATATTTCTAGCACTTGCCAACATCAATCCAATCGCAATTTCACAAGCCGAAACTGTATTACTATCAGGTGTATTCGCTACAATTACACCATGTGCAGTCGCTTCAGGTATATCAATATTATCTGTTCCATTCCCCGCACGTCCAACTATTTTCAACTTTTTAGCCTTATCCAACAACTCTCTATTAACTTTAATAACACTTCTAACAATCAAAGCATCATACTCATGAATTGTATTCAAAAGTTCTTCTCTCGAAATTCCAACTTTAATATCTACTTTAACATCTTTTTGACTAGTCAATCCAGCTATTGCATGGTCGTCAATATATTCTCCAACTAAAACTCTAAACATAAAAACACTCCCTTATTTCAATACTGATATCATTTTTTTCCATTAATAATTTTTCATCTTAACAAAAAAATATTTATTTATGTTTTATTGTATCATTATTTTTCAATAATATACAAGAATTATTGATTTTTTTCACAAAACAAAAAAATAAAAAAATGATTTTTATAAGCAAGAATAAACTCTTCTTTTTTTGTTATTCAAAAAAATCAAAAAAATCTATAATTTATATAGAATTATTATATAAATATATATATTATGAATTTTTATTTTTTTCTCTTTGATTTATTATTCTTCTAGAAGTATTATTTTTTTATTGACTTCTATACTATTACTAAAAAAATATTTTTTTCAATTTTTTCCTCATTTTTTTCTCTTTTTTTCGCATATATTTTTCTTAATTAAGCAATTTTTTTCTAAGTTGTTTCACAGTATAGTTTGCTATAATAAGTTTACCAAAGTTCAAAGGTAGATTGGAGGTTACATGAAAAAAATATTGATAATGGCTGGTGCTCTAGTACTTTCAACAACAGCATTTGCTGATTTAAAAAGTACAATTACAAATCAATACAAAAATAATGAATTGACAATTAATATTGCTAGCGCATTAAATAAAAGAACATCAACTACAAGTGAGGTGGCTCCAACTGACAACGCAGCTGCTTCAGTAAGAGATAGAATTATTACATTCGCTCAAACAAAATTAGGTTCTCCATATGTTTGGGGTGCTACAGGGCCTAACAGTTTCGATTGTTCAGGTTTCGTTGGTTATGTTTTCAAAAATGCAGCAAATGTTAATTTACCTAGAGTATCTAGTTCACAAGCAACATTTAGACCAAGAATTTCATCAATGAATATGAAAAAAGGTGACTTACTATTTTTTGAAACAACTGGAAAAGGTCGTATTTCTCACGTAGGTATCTATATGGGTAATGGACAATTTATTCACGCTTCTTCAGGAAGTAAGAGAGTAACTGTTTCTAGTTTAGATAGTAATTTTTACAGCAAGACATTCAGATGGGCTATAAATCCATTTAGTTAATTTATATTATTTAGAAATCAAACAGTACATACAAAAATTAAATATAATAAAAAAATATAAGTAGCTTTGGATAAGGAGTAAATTCAAGAAAATATTATTATTTTTCTGTTCGAGGGATTTGCTCCTTTTTATTTTATCTTTTTAATTTTGTTATATTATAAAATAAAACTACCACTAGATTTTTTTACAATACAAATTTATCACATTCTCTAAAAAAATTTAAAAAAAGACTATTTTTGTAAATTTAACACCTCACAAAAATAGTCCCTATTCTCAATAATAAAAATTCCATTATCACTATCAATAATTCCTCAAAATTATCCAATTTCTACAAATTTTTCTTTTTCTTTTTATCAAACATTACAGATTCATTAATTCCAAATGATTTAGCATATTCTCCAGCTTCCTTTATTTTATATCCCACATGTTCTGGATAATGTGCATCACTTGACAAAAATAACTGGTATATCGTACTTTTTAACCATTTCCATAAAAATCAGGATATGGAGTTATTTCTTTTTATTGGATATCTATGCTCTGTTCCTGTATTTATATCGACAACCATATTATTTGCCTTCAATACTTTTGCTGTATTTTTCCAAAAATTTCTTGAACATCAGCTTTTTCAGGAATATTTTTTTAAATAATCTCAAATTAAATGGATGTCCTAAAATATCATATTTCCCTGTATTTGCAATCAATTCTATTTCTTTTGCATAGTCTTTCCAAATTTCCTTCAACGGTTTATCATCAAAATGATGCTTCAATTTACTAAAAATCAAATCCCCAACCGTTTATAAAATGTACAGAAGTAATCAAATAATCCCATTCATAATTTGAAAGCAACTCTGCCACTTTCTCCTGATTTCTAAAATTACAAACTTCTAGTCCCATTTTAACTGGATATCCTTTAGATTTTAACATATTTATAAAATCTCTATACTCATCTAATGTATGACAAAATTTAGTTTTTTTGCTCAAGCCATTGTTTTTTTGAAACTCACCTATTTCCGAATCATCTAAAAATTAATTCATCATAATACAAATCCTTAAATTCCTTAAATCCATGCGTATGCTCAGTTATCCCAATCTCCTTTAATCCCATTTTTTTAGCCTGTTCGAAAAATAATTTTACCCACTCTTCATCATATTGTCCAAACTCAAAATGCATATGATAATCCATCAACATACCGTTTCCTCCTAATAATTATTCTATTTTTTTAATAAAAAAATAAGGCTATCCCTTTAAAAATCACTTTTTCATTTTAAGATAGCCTTTTTTTCTTCTATTTTTTTCTTGAATTACTTTCCATTGATTATTTTTCTTTTTTTGAAATTAACAGTCGAAGTAGCCAAATTTATTTTTAGGTGTTGTTTTTAAATAGTTGTATTCTATTCTAATATATTCGTCTATATCTACATCTACTTCATCTTTATCTTTGTTAACTGTAGCATATTTGCTTGTGTTGTCTGTTAAATATTTATTCAACGCATCTTCATCATATCCTTTTATTAAGAACACGATTTGTCCTGTATCTCCATTTTCTTTTTACTTCATAAACGCTAACTTCAAATTGCTCAATTAACATATTATTAACTTCATTCCATTGTTTTTGCTAACTTTGGATCTTCAATTTTTTTATATATTCATCTACATCTTTATTAACTGTTTTGCAACATTTCTCTCGAACCAAAATTCGTAACTTCAGCCATTGCTTTTTGCATATTCCGCTCCAGCATCTTTCAATGAACTAAATTTCTTAACTTCTACTTGTTGCGCAACCTTTTTCCTCTGGTGTCATTTTTTGTAGCACCTTCCGCTATAACTGATAATTGTCCCAATACTAATATTGCTAGTAATAATTTTTTTCATCTTTCCTCCTTTATTTTTTTCAAAAAAACTTTTTACACTTTCTTTACCCCTAACTGACAAAAACTAAGTCAAATATATTTCTTATTATACCATAAAATACGACAATTATTCAAATTTATTTTTTTGACTAAATTAAAAAAACGCCATTTTTCCTGTATTTAAAAGATACAAAAAGCTATGGCGTTATTTAATAAAAAAATCTATTTATAATTTTTTTATTCATTTAGATTGTCTGTAAATTCAAATCCTTGTTTTTTTCTAAATGTTTTTTTAGTTTCTAAAATGTGATTGTCCGTAAATTCTATCAATCATTTCTTTATATGTTGGTAATTGAGAAGTACCGTCTTCTTCTCTCCATTTAATTGTTTCTTTTTCATGAATTTCTACACCTTCTTCAACTTTTTCACCATCATATTTATCAAAGAATGCAAAAGATTCAAAAGGAACTCTTGGTTTCAATGTTTTATGAGGATTTTCTCCTGGAACTCCTAATGTTGTCCCTAAAATAGGAAATACTCCTTGTGGTAATTCAAATAAATCAATTAATGCTTGAGGATCTCTTCTTAATGCTCCAATAGTAGTTGCTCCATATCCTAATGACTCTGCAGCAGCTTGAATTGATGTCAACATTATCCCTGCATCAATTGCTCCAACCAATATTCCATCAGCAGTGTGTGCAGCAACATTCGGTCTATTAATAGATTTCGAAGCATATTGTCCTCTGTGATAATCAATTAAAATAGTTATAAACACATCTGAATTTGCAATATGTCCTTGCCCACCACATATTTCAGCAATTTTTTTTAATTTCTCTTTATCTCTAGTCACTATTAATGAAATTTGTTGTCCATTTACAGAACTTGGCGCTCTTTGAGCTGTTCTCAATATCAACTCTAAATCTTCATCTTTAACTTTTTCTCCAGTAAAATTTCTTACTGATCTTCTATTTTGTAATTGTTCTATTACTTTATTCATATTTTTGACCTCCTACCTTTTTCTACTCTATAAATAATTTTTATCATACAACATTTGTATTGTCAAATGTTATTTTTAAAAAAAGACTATTTCTAAATTATATTAGAAATAGCCTTTCAAACAAATTTTTCTCAATATTAAAATCCATCAATTTAAGAAAAAAATTCCTTATTATTTAATTCTTTTTCATTTGTAGTTAACAAAAATTAGTCTTCTATAAAATCAATAACTTCAGTTGGTTCGATATTCCCAAATTTCTCTAGCATATTCCATGATTGTTCTATCAGAACTGAATTTACCAGCATTTGCAATATTAATTAATGCTTTTCTAGCCCAATCTCTTTTATTTTTATAAGCATTGTCAATTCTTGTTTGAGCTTCTCTGTATGAATCAAAATCTCTTAATAAGAAGTAAACATCTGGTCTAGATCCGTCAACTCCGTATAATAATGAAGTTTGTAATTCTCTAAAGATACCTTTATGGTCGTCATCAAATGTTCCATCACCTAATTGATCTACAACTTTTTTCAATCCTTCTACTTTGTTGTAGTCATCAAAAGGATTATATTGTCCATTTCTTTGGAATTCTTCAACTTCAGCTGCACTTAATCCGAAAATAAATTCGTTTTCTAATCCTGCTTCTTCAACGATTTCAACATTAGCTCCATCCATTGTTCCTAAAGTTAATGCTCCATTTAACATGAATTTCATATTACCTGTTCCTGAAGCTTCTTTACTTGCTGTTGAAATTTGTTCAGAGATATCAGCTGCTGGGAATATTTTTTCAGCAAGAGATACTCTATAGTTTTCTAAGAATACAACTTTAATTTTTCCATTAATATCAGCATCGTTATTAATTCTTTCAGCAAGAGTATTGATTAATTTAATAATACTTTTTAGCTCTTCTATAACCTGACGCTGCTTTTTGCTCCAAAAATAAATGTTCTTGGTTCAATATCTAATAATGGATTTTTCTTTCAATCTATTATATAAGTCCATAATATGTAAAACATTTAATAATTGTCTTTTATATTCGTGTAATCTTTTTACTTGAATATCAAAAATTGAATGAGGATTTACTTCAATTCCTGTAGTTTCTTTTAATGTAGTTTGCTAATCTTTCTTTATTGTGAAGTTTAATTTCATCAACTCTATTTAAAAACATTTTTCATCATCTAAATATTTTTTTCTAATTCTTTTAATTTGTATAAATCAGTAGTCCATCCGTCACCGATTAATTCTGTAATTAAACTAGATAATTCTGGGTTTGCTTTCAATAACCATCTTCTTTGAGTAATTCCATTTGTTTTTGTTTAAGAATTTTTCTGGATATAAATCATACCAGTCTTTCAATTCAGAATTTTTTCAAGATTTCAGTATGCAATGCAGCAACTCCATTTACTTTATGAGAACCTACAATTGCTAACCAAGCCATTCTTACTTGACCATTTCCAATGATTGACATATATTGAATTTTTTTCCAAAATCTCCAGGATATTTTTGATGTAATTCTTCAACAAATCTTCTGTTAATTTCTTCAATAATTTGATAAATTCTTGGTAATAATGGTTGGAATAAAGCGATATCCCATTTTTTTCCAATGCTTCTGATAAAATTGTATGGTTAGTATAAGCAAATACTTTTTTTACAAATACTCCAAGCTTCATCCCATAATAATTTTTTTCAGAATCCAAGAAAATTCTCATTAATTCAGGTATTGCAACTACTGGGTGAGTATCATTTAATTGAATTGCAACTTTTTCAGCAAATTTAGAAATCATTTCCATAAGTTCCTTTATATCTTCTAACAATATCTTGTAATGATGCTGATGTAAAGAAGAATTGTTGTTTCAATCTCAATAATTTACCATCTTTTTCTGTATCATTTGGATATAATACTCTTGAAATATCTTGAGCTTCTACAGCTTTTGCTGATGCTTGTAAATAAGTTTGATCATTGAATAATTTTAAGTCAAATCCTTCAGGAGATCTAGCTTCCCACAATCTCAATGTATTGATAGTATCATTTCCATATCCAACAACTGGAACATCATAAGCTACTGCTAACACATTTTCTGTATTTACTCTTTTGAAATATTCTTTTCCAACTTCATCTTTATGAACTTCGATTTGTCCACCAAATTTTACTTCGTATACTCTATCCATTCTTACGATAGACCAAGGGTCACCATATCTAGTCCAATCATCAGGATATTCTACTTGGTATCCGTTTTCGATTTTTTGTTCAAACATTCCGTATTTATATCTTAATCCATATCCGTGTCCTGGTAATTTACAAGTAGCCATTGAATCTAAGAAACATGCTGCTAATCTTCCTAATCCACCATTTCCTAATCCTGTATCGAATTCTTGATCTTCAACTTTGTTAATGTCAACACCTAATTCTTCCAATGTTTCTTTTACTGCTTCATTTATTTTCAAGTTGATTAAGTTATTTCCTAAATATCTACCCATTAAAAACTCAGCTGAGAAATAGTACGCTTGTTTAACTTGTTTTACTGCATAAGTTTTTTTAGTGTTATACCATTTTTCTACTATGTAATCCATAGCTGCTCTCGAAACTGCATAATACAATTCGTAATCATGAGCTTCTTCTAAAGTTTTTCCAAAATCCCTTCTTAGCTCTTTAACAATACTTGCCTTTAAATCAGCTTTGTTAATATTTTTCATTTTTCCTCCTATAAAAATTTTTATAATTGAACTTTTTGTTACACTACATCAAGTTATTAATTAATATTATTTTTTTATATGAATCTAGTATGTCTTTATTTGAATAAAAAAACTCACTATGATTATTATACACATTTTTTTGAAAAAAATTTCTAGTTTTTTTCAAATTTCGAGATTTTTTTAAAAATTATTTTTATATTTTTTTAAATAATTACAAGGTTTATATAAATTATTAAAAATATAAACCTATTTCGAAAATATTATTTTTTTACTATATTTTTATACATATCTTTTTTTAGTATTATACATTTATACCTATAAAACATAAAAAAACTTGTTAAATAGATTTTTTTAGTTTAATTTCCAATCTATTCAAACAAGTTTCTTTATTTTTTTGATATTGAAATTGATTATAAAATGATTTTGATATGATTAAAATTTATATTAAAATATAACTTTTTTTAAACTAAATTAAATTTTTTTATACATTTAAAATTATTTTCTTTCTTTTTTTATTTTTTTCTTTCCAATTCTTTTCTTTCTCTTCTTGAAAGATGTTTTACTGGTTCTCTTTTCTTCAGTTCCATCTTCATCTGCGTAGTCATATGAAATATTCGAAACTTCTTCATGTTCTAAATTACTTGTTTCTTCTTCAGGATTTTTTTGATTTTTTTAATTTCATAATGAATGAACTTGTTTCTCTTTTTTTATCGCATCAATCATTTCATTATAAATATCAAATCCAACAATTTTTATAATCATGAATAGGATTTCTTTGACCATATGATCTCAATCTAATTCCTTCTCTCAATTCAGTTAAATCTTTAAGATGTTGTCTCCATTTTGTATCTAATACTTCAAGCATAATGTATCTTTCAATATTTCTGAAAGTTTCTTCTCCAACGTAACTTTCTTTATTATCATATTCTCTAACTAAATCGTTGTAAACTGTTTCAATAATAGTTTCATTATCTTTTATTCAATAAATCATCACTAATTTCATAATCGAAAATTTCATTTAACTTATCACCTAATAAGTTAGCATCTCTTTCGCCTTCATTACTTTCCTTTATAAGCATTGTTAACAGTATCTTCGATAGTTTCTCTCATCATATCTAAAATTAACTCTTTCAAGTTTTCATTTTTCAATATAGCATCCCTTTGAGCGTAAATAACTTCCCTCTGCATATTGTTAACATCATCATATTCAATCAAGCTCTTTCTTGAAGAAAAGTTTCTACTTTCAATTCTTTTTTGTGCATTTTCTACACCTTTTGTTATTTGTCTATGTCTGATTTCTTCATCTTCATCAATTTTCAACATTTTCATCATGTTTTTCAATTTATCTCCACCGAATAATCTCATCAAATCATCATCAAGTGACAAATAAAATTCTGAAACTCCAGGATCTCCTTGTCTTCCCGCACGTCCTCTTAACTGATTATCAATACGACGAGATTCGTGTCTTTCTGTACCCAAAATAAATAATCCACCAGCTTCAATAACTTTTTTCTTGTTTTCTTCACATTCTCTAACATATGTATTGTAAACATCATCATAACCGTCAGCACCTTTAGGAACTATTTTCGTAGCAAACGCTTCAGCATCTCCTCCTAATTTAATATCCGTTCCCCTACCAGCCATATTTGTTGCAATAGTAACTGTTTTGTATCTTCCTGCTTGTGCAATAATTTCCGCTTCTCTTTCGTGATGTTTTGCATTCAAGATTTCATGAGGAATTCTAGCTTGTTTTAATAACGCTGAAACTTCTTCCGAGTGTTGAATCGAAGCTGTACCAACTAGAACTGGCTGTCCTTTTGTATATAATTCTACAATTTTTTTAGTAATTGCTTTATATTTAGCTTTTTGATTCATGTAAATTACATCTGGTAAATCAACTCTTGCTACTGGTTTATTCGTAGGAACGACAATAACTTTTAAATTATAAATTTGTTTAAATTCTTCTTCCTCAGTTTTGGCTGTACCAGTCATTCCTGAAAGTTTATTATACATTCTAAAATAATTTTGTAATGTAATAGTCGCTAATGTTTGGTTTTCTCCAGCAACTTCTAAATGTTCTTTTGCCTCAATCGCTTGGTGTAATCCATCAGAATATCTTCTACCTTCCATCAATCTTCCAGTAAATTCATCTACGATAATAACTTCTCCATCAGCATTAATAATATAATCTCTATCAAGTTTAAACAACTCTTTCGCTTTCAATGCTTGTGTTAAAAAGTGAGTCAATTCAACATATTCAGGCGAATATAAGTTATCTATTTTTAAGATTCTTTCTACATTTTTTTAATACCTTTATCTGTAATTGTTACTGTATGAGATTTTTCATCTACTTCATAATCTTCCCAATCTTCATCAGGAATAACAGTATTCTTTTTATCTTTAATTTCCTCTGTTTTATAACTTCTTTTTAATTTTTTGGCAACATCTGCAAAAGTGTTATACCATTCAGTAGTTTCTTCAGCAGCACCAGAAATAATCAATGGCGTTCTAGCTTCATCAATTAAAATCGAATCAATTTCATCGACTATTACATAATTGTGTCCTCTTTGCACTTTTTCACTCAAATCTCCAACCATGTTATCTCTCAAATAATCAAATCCCAAATTCATTATTTGTACCATAAGTAATATCTGCACTATATGCTGCTTTTCTTTGCTCATTAGTTATATTCCCAACAACTACATCAGAAGTCAATCCTAAAAAGCTATATAACTCAGCCATTATATCTCTATCCCGTTTTGCCAAATAGTCATTAACTGTTACGACATGCACACCTTTTCCAGTCAACGCATTTAAGTAAATAGGAAGTGTCGCCATCAACGTTTTCCCTTCCCCAGTTTTCATTTCTGCAATACTTCCATTATGCAAAATCATACCACCAATCATTTGCACATCATAGTGTCTCATTCCCATTAATCTTTTAGAAGCCTCTCTCACTGTCGCAAACGCTTCAACTAAAATATCATCTAATGTTTCTGATTTTTCCAATCTTTCTTTAAATTCCACAGTTTTATGTTGTAGTTCTTCATCAGTTAATTTTTCAAATTCTGGTTCAATCGCATTTATTTTTTCCACAACTTTTCTCATTTTCTTTATTTCACGCTCATCAGCTGTTCCAAATACTTTTGTTACTATATTTTTTAACATTTAATCTACCCTCCATAATTTTTTTGTTTTTGTAATTTTTTTATGTATTTCGTTCAGTAAAATTTCTATTCTCTTATTCTTAAATTATTTTCCAATCCTTTTTTTATCTTAATATCCAATAAATTCACATTTTTTTGACGAATATTAAGAATATTTGAATAAAATTCTATATTCTGTTCATTAAAAAAATACTGAAAAGGATTAAAAATTGTTTTTCTTTTTCCTGTTCTTTTTTCTTTTTTTCTTTTTAATTTTTTTAGTTCTTCTGCAAGTGTTTTTATTGCTCGAACTATCTCCCATTTTATTTATTTCATTAATTAGATGCTCAATATCTTGATGACTTAAATTATTTTTCATTAACAAATGAATTTAATCTTTGGTTAAAACTCGATGTTCCAAGTAAACTCGAATAAGACATCATGAAAAACAAAACACATCATAATTAATATAATTGTTTTTTCTTTTTTTCATTTATTTCTTCATTTCTCCGTATAATAAATTTTTTTAATTTTTTTGTCTAAACTAGTATTATTATTGTAAAAATTATACTTTGTAAGTTATTTTCGTTATTTTTTTAACAAAATACCTCTTTAATACAACATTTATATTTTTTTACAATTATTTGTTAATTCATAAAATTTATTATATCATTTTTTTATACATTTTGTCTATTTTTAAAAAAAGCATTAATATCCCCCATTTTTTATTGATTTTTCACAAAAAAATTTTTTTCAAAAAAATAAAAAAAGTTAAAAAGTTGACAAAATAATACATCTATGATATATTATTTAAGTAATGGCGACATGGTCGAGTGGCTTAGGCAGCGGTCTGCAAAACCGTTTACACCAGTTCGAATCTGGTTGTCGCCTCCATATTAATTTTTTAAGTAGTTACTTTTTGGAGTAGCTTTTTTTATTTATAAAAAAATAATTTCATAGAATCTTACTTTTTATTTTTACACTTCTTTTTAAATATTAATTCGAAAACTAAAAATTTATAGTTATAAAATTTTAAATTTATGATATAATAAATTTGGCAATAAAAATATTTTTGTCAAAAATATAAAATAATAATAAAACTAAAATAAGGGGATATTATATGAGAAATTTGAAAATTTATTCTATTATCAACTTTTATCGTTGGAACTTTATTTTTCGTGTGGATCCTTGCCAAAAGGACTGGCGACTAAAAACACCGATATATAATGCCGATAATGTTGATTTTTTTATTATGATTTAACTTATAAAAAAAGATGGCGAAACTCATTATGAGAGGCAAATTTGGGATCAAGCGTATGATATTTTTAGATAATGCTCACGATTTTTTTCTGATGGATATTTTTTTGTATTTAATGATTTTGTTGGAAAAGGTGTTAAAGAAAAGTTGCAGCCTTTACCACTTGCTGAAGAATTTGCAGAAAAAATTTTAGAAAAAAGAAAAAAAGATCCTAATGTGAGAATTTACTTAATTTTAGATGAAAGTAATACATTTTATGGAGCTTATGACAACAAAACTCATAAGAAATTAGAAGAAGCTGGAGTAAAAATTGGGTATGTTGATTTGGCAAAATTAAGGGATCCGATGTTGGTTTATTCAGTGCCTTGGAGACTTTTTATAAGACCTTTTGGGAATCCTAAAAATGTTGGTAAAACGAAAAATCCAATTTATGAAGAAACTGATCCTGTGACAATTCGTAGCATTTTACGTGCTTTGAATGCAAAAGCGGATCACCGAAAATTGATTATGAATGAAAAAACTGCAATGTTAACTTCTGCAAATCCACATGCTGAAGGTTCTAAACATTCAAATGTTGCGTTTAAATTTTCATCACCAATAATAAAAGATATTTATAATGCCGAAAAGCCTGTTGCTAAAATTACTAAAAAAGATGGTAGTTTAAAACAATCTCTACCATATCAAAAATTTGATATCGAGCCTTCTAATAATGATAAAATAAAATTACAATATTTTACTGAAGGACAAACTGGTATTGACATCACAAAAGAGTTAAAAAAATACTCAACCTGGCGACAGAGTATTTATCGCTCAATTTTTTTCTTAGCTGACAGACAAGTAATCAATGATATAAGAAAAAGCTGCAAGAAGAGGTGTTAAATTCGAAATTTTTATTAAATAATTCAACAGCTGGATTGCCAAATAAAAGCATCTGCTGGAGAACTTATGAAATATGCACGAAAACATGGTTATGATATTACAATTAAATTTTTATAATAAAGGTGAAGAGATGTATCATGTAAAAAAATGATGTCTATTTTTTTAAAAAGATTATATGATAACGTATGGTGGATCAACTAATTTTCACACGAAGAAACATGAGAAATTTCAATTTAGAAAACGAATTAAAAATAATTTCTACTTATGACCAAAAAGTCTCACAACAAATTTCTGATTATTACGATAGACTTTGGACGAATCGTGATGGAGATTTCACGCTTCCATATGATAGTGAAAAAAATGAAAAAAAGTCACAAATGATTTGTTGTTTAGATTTTTTTGGAAATGAATGGAATGGGTGCTTTTTAATCATTTATAAAAAAACACCAGAAAGGATAATATTATGAAAATAAAAAAAGAAGAAAAAAACATATTGAGGAAACTTTTTGGTGAAGAAATAGCAAACTTTGCAAGTCACACTGCTGGTGCTGGATTATCAATTATTGCACTTGTTATTTTTAACAATTAGAGCTAGTTGGGCAAGAAATCCTGCTGCAATTTTTTTCATTTATTGTGTTTAGTGTTGGTTTAATTATTTTTATATACAATGTCTTCAATTTATCATGGTTTTAAAAGCCTGGTACAGCTAAAAATGTATTTGAAATTTTAGATCACTCAGCTATTTATATTTTAATTGCTGCTTCATATACTCCATTTTTATTACTAGTTGTTTCAGAACCAATGAATGTTATTATTTGCTGGCTTCAATGGATTATTTGTGTGGCAGGTATTGTTTTTTTAAAGCATTTTTTTACAGGTAGATTTCAAAAATATTTTTCAACTTTGCTTTATTTGATGATGGGTTGGATGATTGTATTTGCTTGGAATGATTTAGTTTCTAATATAAATACTGTTTCATTTGTATTTTTTTAGTTATGGGAGGAATTCTTTACTCACTTGGAACAATTTTTTTATACTTGGAAAATGTTTAAATTCAATCATATGATTTGGCATATTTTTTTGTAATATTAGGAAGTGCTGCACATGTTGTTTCAGTTTACTTTTTTTAGTGTAGTATATAATATTATTATACTTGAAATATAAAAAAATAAATTTACATAATTTTAAATAGTTTTGAGTATAAATTTCAACATTGAATGAAAACATTCTTTTAAATTTTTCTCAAATTTAATTTCATATCAAAAATAAAAAAATAGAGAATAAATAAACCGTTAATTTCTAAATTCTCTATTTTTTTATTTAACTTTTTATCGAATACTAAAAATAATTCAGGAAATTTTACTTTTCAAAAATTTCATTCCATTCAGCTACTCTATCCTTATTTTCTTCCAATAATTTCTCGATATCATCACCTTCAACAGTAACTTTTTCCATCACATCATTTCCAGTTAACGCTTTTACAACATCTAAATCAGCATCAGAAACTACTTCTCCAAAAATTGTATGATTTCCATTTAGCCATTCAGTTGGAACAGTTGTAATGAAAAATTGACTTCCATTAGTTCTTGGTCCAGCATTTGCCATTGCCAATTTACCTGGAATTGAAAAATCTAATCCGTTATCTACTTCATCTTCAAATTTATATCCAGGTCCACCCATACCAGTTCCTGTTGGATCTCCACCTTGTGCCATAAAATCTTCAATTACTCTATGGAAAGTCAATCCATCATAGTATCCATGTTTCACTAAATTTCACAAAACTTGCTACTGTAATTGGCGATTTTTTTCTGGAAATAAATTAATATTTATTTCACCTTTATTTGTTTTAAAATTTACTTTCATTTTTCTCCTTTATCATTAATTTTTCTATTTTTCCAGAATCTTTTTTTATTAGTATCTACTTTTTTTGCATCGAAAATTGCTTTTTGGGTATGCTTTTGAATTATCCCAGTACCAACCTCCATTATACATGAAACTATTTTTCTTTTCGAATTATAAGTCAAATTTTTTTACCTTCTTGAAATGAACAAATTTGTATTTTTTTAATATAATTTTTCACTTTTTCTGTATCTTGAACTAAAAATTCCAACTTTTGGATTATTAAAAGTTTCTCCATCAAAAACACAACTTTCAAAAATTAATTTCCACTTTGTAATCTTTGTCATTAATCTTTTTAAATTCCCCGTATTCTCCAGGTACTGTACAATAAGAATCTTTTTTTCTATTTTTTTGCAGTTCCATCCTTTCTTTCATTAGCAGCTCCATTTACAAAAACTGACATTCCAACTAAAAAAATAATGCTAATAAATTTTTTTCATCTTTTCTTGCCTCCATTTATAAATTTATAAACTTTTTTTATTTTTTTACTAATTTTTACTTCTCTCAAATAAATTAGCAATTTACTATTTTGATTCTTCTTCTTGTTCTTCCAGTATATTTTTCTGAAAATTCTCCCTATTTGTCTATATTTTTTTCATATCTTCTTTCAAGCAATTCTTTTTAATGACCATTTATCAATCTTCTTAAATTCTTTTTAGAAACTGCTTCCTTCAAGTTTTTTTAGCCACTTCTGGAAAGATTTCTATGAGCTCCTCCCAAAGGTTCTTCAATTATTTCATCAATTACTCCTAAATTTTTCAAGCTAATTGCATCCATTTTTAAATTTTTTTAGCAGCTTCTGGTGCTTTAGAAGCATCATTATATAAAATTGAAGCACATCCTTCTGGAGAAATTACCGAGTAAACACTATTTTCAAGCATCAAAATTGAGTCTGTTACACCAATTCCTAATGCTCCTCCACTTCCTCCTTCTCCAATTACTACTGAAACTATCGGAACTTTTAATCCAAACATTTCAGATAAATTTTTAGCTATTGCTTCTCCTTGACCTTTTTCTTCTGCTTCAATTCCTGGATAAGCTCCAGCTGTATCAATTAAAGTTAAAATTGGTAACTTAAATCTTTCAGCCATACGCATCAATCTCAACGCTTTTCTATATCCTTCTGGACTCGCCATACCAAAATTTCTGTAAATATTTTCTTCTATATCTCTTCCCTTTTGATGTCCGATTATCATAATTTTATAATCATCAACCGTAGCCAATCCTCCAACAATCGCATGATCATCTTTAGACAATCTATCTCCATGCAATTCAACAAAATCTTGTGTTAATTCATTGATATAATCTAATGTATAAGGTCTTTTTGGATCTCTGGAAATTTGTATTCTAGACCATGAATCCATTTCATTTTTCTTCAAAACTCTTATACTTTTTCCTCTAATTCTTTCTCTAACGCTGAAATTTGAACTGAAAAAAATCCATATTTTTTTCTTTTAGAAAAAAATTTTTCAATTCTTCAATATTATTTTTCTAATTCTTTTTATTTCATCTTTTTAAGCTCATTCTTTTCCCTCTTTCTTTTAGCAAACTTTTATTAACTATACTAATTTTTTTCAATTATACGATAAATCGTTGTTTTCAAATCTTTTCTTTCAGATATAACATCTATCATACCGTGTTCTAATAAAAATTCTGCTCTTTGAAATCCTTTAGGCAATTTTTGATTAACTGTTTGTTCAATAACTCTTGGTCCTGCAAATGCTATTAACGCATTAGGCTCTGTAACGATTACGTCTCCCAACATTGCAAAAGAAGCTGTTACTCCTCCTGTAGTTGGATCAACTGGAACTGAAATAAATGGTATACCTGCTTCATTTAATCTTTTTATCGCTCCAGAAGTTTTTCGCCATTTGCATAAGTGATAAAATTCCCTCTTGCATTCTCGCTCCACCAGAACTAGAAACTACAATTACTGGTATTTTCTTTTCTAATCCTCTTTCCAAAGCTCTCGTAACTTTTTCTCCTACAACAGAACCCATACTTCCACCCATAAAGCTAAAGTCCATTGCTGCTATACTTACTTCCATTCCATTCATTTTCCCAATTCCACTAATTACTCCATCAACCATTCTACTTTTTTCTCTTGCAATTTCGATTTTTTCATCATATCCAGGAAAATTTAAAATATTTTTTGAACTTAAAGTAATATCTTCTTCTAAAAATGTTCCTTCATCAATTAACAGCTCAATTCTTTCAAATGCTGTCAATCTAAAATAATTTCCACATTTTGGACATATATTCAAATTATTTTTTTAAATCTTCATTATATATTATTTCATTACATCTATTACATTTTCTTCCATTTATTATCATCCACAACATCAACCGTTAATTTAGATTTTTGATGTTAATGTCACATATTTTTTTCGCTTTTTTTGAAAATAATCCCATCTTTTTCACCTCTCTAAAATTTGTTTTTATAAATAACAAGTGTTATTTATAAATCTATAAAACTCATACAGAAAAATAAATTTCATTATTTTCTGGTTACATTATACCACACTTTAAAAGCAAAAATATCATTTTTTTATTGAAAAAAATATATTTATCAAAAGGAAATTTGATAACAGTATAAATGAAATCGATCGCTATTATCTTTTTATTCCATATTTAGAATCTCCTACAATTGGATATCCAATATTCGCTAATTGTGCTCTTATCTGATGTTTTCTTCCTGTTACCAAATCAATATCCAACACTGAAATATTTTTTTATCTCTAGTCTTTTATTTTTATTTTTTTAATTTTGAAAATTCCTTTTCAGATATTTTTTTAAAATTTGTAATGCTTTCTTTAGAATCTTTTGAAATTTTTTTCTTTAGAAACTGTAACTCCATTTTCTTGAGTCGTTAAATAATTTTTTTATTGTAAATTTTTTTCATTTTTTTACATTTCCATGGACTACTGCAATATATTTCTTTTTCAACCTCATTTTTTTCCTAATTTTTTTCAGAAATATATCGTAAAAATTTCAAATTTTTTTACATCCGATAACTAATCCCTGAAGTTTCATAATCTAATCTATTTCGCAAAAATTTATATTCTCATTGTCATAAATTTGCTTAAATACTTCAGAAATTCCATAATTATGACCTGTCCCCTTATGCATCGGCACTCTTTCCTTCTTATTCACAATAAAAAAATCTTCATTCTCAAAAATTACCATTTCTCTATATTTTTTTCTCATCAAAAGAAAATTTATTTTTTTAGGAGAATTTGTTTTTTTGATGGAGTTTTTACCATTTCCTAAATATTTTTATTGTTATTTTGTCTTCTAAAGAAAGTCTATAATTTTTCTTTAACCTTTTTTTATCGTTGACTCTGACATCGCCTTTTCGTAATGCTTGAAATATCTTGCTTAGAGGTTCATCTGGATAATTTTTTTAGATATCTATCCATTCTCATATTCTCTGTTTCGCTATCAACTTTATATTCGAAAATTTCCATTTTATCCCTCTTCTGAATGAATTCTTATACTTTGAGCAAGTCCAATCATAATGAATGATGACAGGAATGAACTTCCCCCATAACTCATGAATAATAGTGGTTTCCCTGTAACTGGAACTAGACCTATTGTCATTCCTACATTTACAATAACATGCATGAAGAAAATTCCACAAATTCCAGAAATAATCAGCTTTCCCAAACTGATTAGATATAAATCGGGTTATCCGCATGAGGTTGAAAATCAGCAAGAAATAAAGTAATAATACCATTGTTGAACCTACAAATCCCATTTCTTCTGAAATTACTGAAAAAATAAAATCTGTTTGTGCTTCTGGTAAAAATTCCAATCTACTTTGGCTTCCTTGTAAAACTCCTTTCCCTGTGATTCCTCCAGCTCCTACTGAAATTTTTGATTGAGTTACGTGCCATCCGCTTCCTCTTAAATCTTTTTCAGGATTCAGGAAGTTTTCCACCCTCGTTCTCTGATAGTCCTTCAGGACATATTTATACACAGGATAAACTGACAGTAAAATTACAAATCCTATAATCCATATAGGCTTCATATTTGCACCATACAGAAATATCATGAATACAAATGATGTCACTGTAATTAATGTCGTCCCTAAATCTGGTTGTAGTAAAATCAATAAAATTAAAGGTCCAACAGGCAAAATTGCTCCAACAATATCTGCCAAATTGTTAATTCCTTTTTGATATCTATTTACAATCCACCAAGCAATTATAATAACAATCGCTATTTTTACAAATTCTGACGGTTGCAATTGAAACGGTCCTATTTTTAGCCATCTTTGAGCTCCCAATGTCTTTTTCCCAGCAAATCTTACTAACAATAGTATTACAACACACACACCGTACAATTTTTTTATATGCGGTTTAAAATCCAATTGTCTATAATCAAAAAGCGATAATAAAATTATTAAAAAAGTTCCTACTGCTATCCATATTAAATTTTTGAATAACAAATTTTGGATCTCTTGTAGCACTATACACAAAAAAATTGTACTTATTGTTACAAGAAGATATGTACACAACAGAACCATTTTATCCATACGATAGAAATTTTTCTTTTAAATTTTTCGATCAATCTACCACTATTAAACATTTTTTTCCTCCTTCTATATTTCCTAAAATTGTAATATTTTTTTCTCTGTATATCGTGTTTTTTAAAAACTCATTTATATCTTCTAATTTTGTTTCTTTCACTTCTTTTTTTCAAATTCTCAATATCTAAAATCTCATTTTTTTCTAGTATAATAATTTCCTAAAATACTCATTCTAGATCGAGGATTTTCCATTGAAAACGCAATTCTACTTAAATATTTGTTTTTTTAGCCTTTTTGCAATTCAACTTCTGTAATTCCATTTTTTTCTCAATTTTTTTCAAATTCATCTAATGTAAGTTTTATTGCCTTTTCATAGTTTTTCGATATTTGTTCCTATGTAAGTTGAAACAATTCCACCTTCTTGATAATACTGATTATAAGTGTATACAGAATATGCCAATCCATTTTTTTCTCTAATCTCTTGAAAAAGTCTAGAACTCATGGATCCTCCCATTATACTCGATGAAATATCATTATAAATCTTCGTTTTTACTATTATATTTTTTCCCCCTCAAAAGAAATACAAATATTAACTTGATTTATCTCTTTTACTTCTTTTTCTCACCAACGACAAACGAAAAAAATCAATTTTCTTTCTCTTCTATTTACTTTTTTATCTCCCAATTTATCAAAATATTCGTCTACTTTACTTATAATTTCATCTTCATTAAAAATTCCCAGAAACAACTATCACGATATTATCTTTCGTATATCTTTCTTTATAATATTTTTTTATTTCTTCTGAAGTAAATCCTTTCACACTTTTTTTCTGTCCCAATAATCGGTTTACTATACTGACCCTTTATACAATCTCCATAATTCAATTCAAACACCAAATCATCAGGAGAATCTTTATACATCTTAATCTCTTCAACTATAACATCTTTTTCTTTTTCTAATTCTTCACTGTCAATCAAAGAATTTGTTACAATATCAAATAAAATATCAACTGATTTTTCCCAAAAAAATTCTGTCAGTGCATTAATGTAAAATACTGTTTCCTCTTTAGTTGTATGTGCATTTACACTTGCTCCCAAATAATCTACTTCTTCTGATATTTGAAAAATAATTTCTTTTTCTGTTCCTTTAAAAAAATCATATGTTCCAAAAACATGTGAAATTCCTTCTTCTGAGTCACTTTCATCTTTTTGACCCTGTCTTTACAAACACTCCAACTGAACAAGTCGAAATATTTCTCTAATTTATCGAAAATAATTTCAATTCCTGACGTTGTTTTTTTACTTTTTATCATATTAATCCCCTTTCATAAATTTTTACTTTTTATAAATAATTTTTCAATATTTATAAATCTTCGATTTTATCATTCTTACGAATTTTTTTATTTTTCCGATAATATTATTTATTTTACTAAATGTACTAATATTCAGAATCTTTAAATAATTTAACTCCTATTGCAAAAAAACGCAATTAATGGTAAGAAACACGCTAAATATATAGGTATTGCTCCTGAAGTTGCGACTGATTTTTAAAAATCGTACTAACTCCATAATATGAGTAACCAATAATTACTGATAAACCTATATTTACTGCAGCTCCTCCTCTTACATATCTACTTCCCAACGACAATCCAATCAAACACATTACAAACGAAGAAAGTGCAAACGATATTCTATAATAAAAATCTATTCTCAAATTCAAAGAATCTGCTCCAACCCTTGTAAAATAAACAATTTTTTCTCTTAATTCTGGCATTGTTAAATTTTTTTAGCTTCTACTGGACTCGCTAAAACATCATCCATTGAGGCAACAAAATTAAAAGTTTTCGTATCTATTGGAACTGAAACATTTGTCTTTAAATTTCTTTCTTTTAGATCTTTAAATGTCCATCTTTTTGTTTTAAAATCTATCTTTCCTGAAGAAGCTGTATAAAGTTTTTCAATCTTTTTAAAATCTTTCGAAACTTTTAGTATCTCAACATATTGTAACGTTCCTTCTTTCTTACTGGCATGTCCACTATAAAGTATCGTATCTTTATCAATTTTTACAAGTACAAAATCCTTTTCTGCTCTCACTGGATCTTTATTTTCAACTTTTCTTTCTTTTAAACTTTCCTTTTTTGCATTCCATTTCCCTAAAGTATCGTAATTTATCCAAAGTACTAACATGCTTATTAAAAATGAAAAAAATCATTGGAAACAGTGCTATTCTAGAAAAGCTAATTCCACTTGTCTTCATTGCAGCTATTTCCAGTTGCTTTGCCATTTTACTTATACACAAAAGACTTCCTAACAGCACACCTAGAGGTGCCGTATTAGTCATAATTTCTGGAATCCCATAACCTAAATATTTAAAAGCATCATGAAGCTTAAATTTCCCATCCATAATCCAACCTGTTAAATTCAAACTTTCTGCTAGTAAAAATATCGAGAAAAACATCATCATACCCAGAAAAAAACTTTTTATATAATTCACAATTATATATTTATCTAACTTATTCATCTAATTTCTCCTATATTTTTTTGATTGAAAAAAATACACATAATACAAATAAAATGAAATTTGGTATCCACATAGCAATATTAGCAGGAACATTTTTTTCAGGACCATAATTTTTCGCATAGTTTACTACCGCAATATATCCAAATATTACTATCAAACTTACACCAAAACTTATACCCTTTCCACTTCTTCTGTGACCTACCGACAACAATACTCCCAACCAACACAAAAATGTACTCGCTAAAGGCCCTATCAATCTTTGATAAATTTCAACCAAAAGCTTTTTAATGCTGCTTCTCTTTCTTCTGGTTTGTTTTTATTTTTCTTTATAAAACTGCTTTCAATTCCTTTAAATTCATTTCTTTACGACTTTTTTTATATTCTTTGTTTTTATCTTCCTTAAAAAAAGTAGAAAGTGGAACATCTTGATTTTTTTATATGATGCTTCTACTTGACTATTTCCATTTTTATCAAATGAATACCCTTTCACATTCTGCATTTTTTTATAATTCCTGGATCAAATGTCGCTTTTTTTCTGCTAAAAACACTATTGGATAAGGATTATTCCCTTGTCTATTCAAAATCAAAAAAATTATTTGCAGTCGCTTTTTTTATTATCAACTTTATCAATATAAAATCCAAATCCTTTTTCCTCATTTGTCAAAAATATTTTTTCTTCTGTCAATGAGCTAGGTTTTGTTGCTAAAACTTGTTTTGTTTGTGCATTTATATTAGCCAAAGCTTTTGGATTTACATAAACTTCCAACCCTAATCCTATTAATGTCAAAACTACTCCAAAAACAAATGCTGGTTTTATTATTCTAAAAAGTCCTATTCCAGAACCTTCCATTGCAATAATCTCATTTGTTTCTGAAAGTCCACCGTAAACTAACATCACACCTAAAAAGGCTCCCATTGGTATTGTCTGAACCAACACACCTGGTGTAGCATAAAAGAAATAATCAATTATCGAAATAAATGGTAAATCACTAGCAAATAATCGTTCCATTACTTCCATAACTACATTTAACATTAAAATAAATGTGAATATACTAATACCAAACAATGATGGCAAAATCAGTGAACTATAAATATATCTATCTATTATTTTTCATTATTCCCTAGTCCTTTACTTATTTTTTTCTTTTTAGGATTTTTTTAGTTCGTCTAAAACTTCCTTTTCTATGCTCTTTTCTAGTTTTTTTCTTCTATAAATATCTAACCTTTTTTTGAATAAAATCTGGAAAAAAACTTCAGAATAAACTAACATATATTTTTGTATTAAGTTGCACAACTATACTTTTTTTCTCTAATTTCTTTAATTTTTTTATTACTTGAAGTAAATGATTCCAATAATACAACTACGTATATAATAAAAACTATAAATGTAACTTTTATTATCGAAAAAAATGATTCCCAAAAAAACTGTCCCATTTTTTTGAGTTTCATATTTTGAAAAAAATTTTCTATGAAAAAAATAAAAAAAGTAGAAAACAGAATATACTGAATCACAATTATAATAATATAAATTTTTCAATTGTTCTTTTAAATTTTTTTATTATTGATTTTTATAATTTCGTATATAAGTCTTGTAATATAAATTATTAGAATATATTTAAATAAATGAATAAATTCCAATACAAATCCTCTTTTTTTCTACCTATTAACACATATATAATCAATAATATTATAATTATAATATCTAATATCATTTCTCTCTCCTACTTTTTACATTATTTATATATTCTCGGAACCCTTTGACTTATTCCGCACAATATTTCATACGATATCGTATTACACAAATCGGCAACTTCCACAACACTAATATTTTCTCCAAAAAATTCTACTGTATCTCCTTTTTTCGCTTCACCAACTAATTCTTTTTGGCAACGCTATTATAAGCTGATCCATACAAACTCTACCTACAATATTACATCTATAACCTTTATAATACACATATCCTTTATTTGATAAATCTCTTCTCACTCCATCGGCATACCCTATCGAAACAGTCGCATAAGTTTCTCCAGCTTTACCCAAATATGTATTTCCGTAACTTATATAGCTATCTCTATACAATGTTTTTTATATAACTTATTTTTAGCAAATAACGACATTACAGGTTTGAATTTATATGGTTTTGTTTCTTCTTCTGTCACACCACCATATGCGATTATTCCTACTCTTACAAAAATCATATCCATCATTTTTCAATTTTATAGTACCAAAACTGTTAAGTAAGTGTTTATACTTAACAGCTGGTATTTTAGAAGTTATTTTATCACAAATTTCTTTAAAGTTATCTTCTTGAAATTTAGTGTATTTTTTTCATCTGTATCAGATGAAGAAAAAAATGAGAAAAATATCCCAATTGGATTTACATATTTGCAATTTTCTAATTTAGAAATTAATTTATCAATTTCCTCTTTTTGAAAACCAACTCTTCCCATTCCTGTATCCACTGTTATAAATACATTTGTCTTAGTTTTTTTGAATTTTTCCAAATATTCAATTTCTTCAAAATCAGTTACCATAAAATAAATGTTTTTTTCTGAAATTTTTATCCATATACGCATATTCTATAGGTCCTAGAATAAGAATCTCAACATTTTTCATCAACTTCCTTTATTTTTCAATGCTTCTTCAGCTGTTGCAACCGCAAAAAAACTTTTATACCTTTTTTTATCAATGACTCGCATATCTTTAACATCCCATGCCCATAAGCATCTGCTTTAATTACAGCTATTATCTTTTCTTTCGGTGCAACCTTTTTCAATCTCATCTATATTCGCATATAAATTATTTATGTTTATTTCTGCCCAACAACGCATTTTTTTACTTCACCTTCTAAAAATTTTTATTAATAAATTAAACTAATACTTTATCGCTTTCATCATATCCATTAACTGATTTACCAGTTTTTTTCTCTTGTTACTATCTTTATTTTTTTATCCTCTTTTTTTAAATCTTCTTAACAAGTAAACTATTGGACTTGCGATAAAGATTGATGAGTATGTACCAAAAGTTATACCAATAAACAATGTCATACTAAATGTCTTTTAATGTACTTCCACCAAAGATTAATAATACTATTACTGAAAAATAATGTTGTTAATGAAGTATATAACGATCTTGCGAATACTTGATTTATACTATGATCAATAACTTCTGCAAAAGGTTTTTTGGTGTTTACTTTTTTTATTTTTCTTTATCATTTTCTCTTATTCTATCAAAAAAATAACGATTGTATCATTAATCGAATATCCTAAAATTGTCAAAATAGCCGCAATAAATGGTGTATCTGCTTCATATCTCAATAATGCTATTAAACCAATTGTTATAACAATATCATGCAATAACGCCAATATTCCTGCAATCGCATAAATCCACTCAAATCTAACTGTAATATAAATTACAATCAAAAATACTTCCAATTATCAAAGCACTTACTGCATTTGAAGTCAATTCCTTACCTATTGTCGCTCCAACTGTATCATATTTTTACCAAATCATATTTTTCCTGTTTTTTTCTTTTCAATGTATTTAATACTTTTTGTTTTTTTCTGTATTAGTTAATTGTTCAGTTTTTACAATTACTGTATTGTCTTCAGAAAATTGGATTCTTTGTCCTCTCAATTTAGGAACTTCTGAAACTAAATCTGTTAACGTCTTATCTACCAACGCTTTATCCATTGTTTTTTTCATATTTTTATTTGAAATAAATCTCCACCTTTAAAATCTACTCCCAAATTTAATTTTATGGCAAATATACTAATTATTGAAATTATTGTCAAAATTAGTGAGAAACCCTAAAAAAAATATTTTTTTGGTTTTTAATTATTTTTCAAGTTCAGCATTTTTTTACTCCTTTCCAAAATAATTTTTTTCTTTTTCTATTTTTAAAAAGTCGATAAAACGAATTTTTAAAATAACTTTTGTAACGAAAACTGCTGTAAATATTGTTACAAAAACCCCAAGTGATAATGTAACTGCAAATCCTTTTATAGGTCCTGTTCCTAAGAAAAATAATACTCCTGCAATTAATAATGTTGTTATATTCCCATCGATTATCGCTGGTAATGCATGTTTAAATCCTTTTTCAACAGAATCTTGTAAGGAATATCCTCTCGCCAATTCTTCTTTTACTCTCTCAAAAGTAATTACATTCGCATCAACTGCCATTCCTAATGTCAATATAAATCCTGCAATCCCTGGCAAAGTCAACACTGCACCTACAACGCTTAATAAAGTCATTACAAGTAATCCGTTTATCAATAAAGCTATATCTGCAACAATTCCTGGTATTTTATAAATTGCTATCATAAATACTGATATTACAACTACAGCTATAACTCCTGCAATTTTTGTTTGATCAATTGATTCACTTCCTAAAGTAGCTCCAACTGTTCTTGACTCCAAAATTTTAATATTTACTGGTAAAGCTCCTGATTTTAATAAGTTAGATAAATTTGTTGCTTCTTCGTAAGCATCTTTACTTCCACCTAAACTAATTTGTCCTTTCCCACCAGCGATTTCAGTTTGAATTGTTGGTGCTGATTGCTCTTTACCATCTAACATAATCGCCAATTGTTTACCAATATTTTCTCTAGTTATCTTTAGCAAAAGCATCTGCTCCCTTTTGTATTCAACTCAAAACTTACAACTGGTCTTCCTACTTGGTCTCTATCTACAACGGCATTTTTTATTGCTGAACCTTCTAATAATGTTGGTCCATAAGTACCATTTGCTTCTTTTATTTTAAATTCCAATTTAGCTGTTGTCCCAATTAAACTTTTCGCTTTTTCAGGATCTTTTACTCCAGCTAATTCTACTATCAATTTATCGTTTCCACTTAACTGAATTACTGGTTCAGATACTCCTAAACTGTTAATTCTTCTCTCGATAATATCTCTTACCTTTTCCATCGTATCATTTTCAATTTTACCTTGTGCTTGTAAAACTATCGAAGTTCCACCTCTCAAGTCCAATCCTAATTTTATCTTGTTATAATAAAGTACTAATACCGATAAAATTACTAATCCAAAAAAAGCCAAATATAATGTCTTTTCTTATTTTCCATTTTTCTCCTTTCCCAAATTTTTTTAATTTGTAATATCTATTAAATTTTTTTAAATAAAATTACTTTGTCATATCCAAATAATTTTGTAAAATTATCGTTGCAGCAACCATATCCACAACTTTCCTTCGTTCTTTCCCATTCTTTTTTTAGAATAATTTTTTTCAAATAATGTTCCGCTTCTGTTGTCGTGTAACGCTCATCTACAAAGAAAATTTGAATATTTGGAATATTTTTTTTCAATTCTTCCACAAATTCTTCCACTTTTTCAACTTGACGTTTTTTTGAACCATCAAGACTTTTCGGCATTCCTACGACAATTTTTTTCGTACCTTCATCATCTAAAATCTCTTTTATTCTTGCAATCGGATCTATTTTCGTCCTATCAATCACTTCAAGAGCAGTCGCAAGAATTCCCAAAGGATCGCATTTCGCAACCCCAATTCTCACATCTCCGACATCAAGTCCAATAAATTTTCTCATCTTTTTCTCATTTCTAAATTTTATTATTCAAATTATGAATTAATTTTTTGACAAGGGGATAACCCCCTTGCTAATTGGCATTTATTCAATTATATAAATTATAATTTTTTTCATTTACAAACTCAAATGCTTTATCAACAGCTTCTTTTACAGCATTTCCATCTTTTCCACCAGCTTGTGCAAAAATCAGGTCTTCCTCCACCGTTTCCACCAGCAACTTGAGCTGCAACTTTTTACTATTTCTCCAGCTTTTACTTTTTGAAATCAAGTCTTTTTGTAACTCCAACTACGAAAAATCGCTTTTTCCATCATTATTTGTTCCCAAAAATAATAATTCCAGATTGAAGTTTTTCTTTTTCCTCTATCTACGATTTCTTTTAATTCATTTACATCTTTATTTTGCAAATGCAGCTTTTTAATACTTTTTACTCCATTTATTTCATCTACATTTTCAAGTAATTCATTGATTTCATATTTTACTAATTTAGTTTGTAATTGCTCATATTCTTTTTACGATATTTTTTTAGCTTCTGCGATATATTTCTCTACAACGTCAACCACATTTTTTTCCATCAGTTTTCAACATTCCAGCAACTTTACTTAATTTTTTTCTTCAAGTTTATTAACATATTTCAAACTCGCATGTCCTGTTGTCGCTGTAATTCTACGAGTTCCTGATGCGATTCCACTTTCAGATTCGATATTGAATAATCCAATTTCTCCAGTAGATTTAACGTGTGCACCTCCACAAAGCTCGATTGAATATCCGTCAATTTCAACGACACGAACTACATCTCCATATTTATCAGAGAAAAGTGCCATCGCTCCTCTTTTTTTCGCATCTTCAATATTTTCAAAATCAATTTTAACTTTCAAGTTAGATCAAAATAATGTCATTTACAGCTTTTTTTCGATTTTTTTCAATCATTTCTGGCTCAATTGCTTCATAATGTGAAAAGTCAAATCTCAATTTTTCATCATCCACAAGCGAACCAGATTGCTCAACGTGAGTTCCTAAATTTTCTCTTAAAACTTTATGTAAAATATGTGTTGCAGTATGGTTTCTTTGAATATCTTTTCTACGATCCGCATCAATTTTCATTTTTGCTTCTGCACCAACTGCTGGAGCAATTCCTTTTACAATCTCTACTTGATGAATAAACACATCATGTTTTTTCACAACATTTACAACTTTTCCTTCAAATTCTCCAGAAGTAATAATTCCAGTATCAGCAACTTGTCCTCCTGATTCCGCATAAAATGGCGTTCTATCAAAAATTACTTCATATCCTGAAATCCCTTCACTTTTAGCAATATGCAAAATCTTTCCTTCATCTTCAAATTTTTCATATCCTGTAAATTCAGTTTTTCCGTGTTCTTCAAAGAATTTATCAATAAAGTCATCTTTTATCATATCTGAAACCGTAACTCTGCTATTTTTTGATCTTTTTACTTGTTCTTCTAATTTTTGATTAAATTCTTCTTCAGAAACTTCATATCCCTTGATTTTTCCAAAATTAATTCTGTCAAACTCAAATGGAAGCCCAAATGTGTCGTATAATTTAAACGAAGCATCTGCAGAAAGTTTTTTTAATTCCCTCTTTATCCATTTTTTTCAATTTCTTCAGTTAGCATTTCAATTCCATTTTTTCAATGTTAATGCAAATCTTTCTTGCTCAAGTTTCTTAAAACTTTTTCAATGTATTCTTGTTTTTCAACTAATTCTGGATATGCCTCTTTCATATTTTTCCACAACATAAGGTACTAATTTATACAAGAACAAATCATCTTTCGTAATGTCCAATTTTTTTGTTTTGCAACGATTCCCGCACCAAATGCTCTTCTTATAATCTTTTCTTAAAAATATATCCACGACCTTCATTTGATGGCAAAACTCCATCCGCTATCAAAAAAATACTGACGCTCTAATATGATCCGCAATAACTTTTACCGTAATTTCAAATTCTTCTTTCTTAATATCTAAAACTTTTTCAATACCTTTTATTATCGGCATAAATATATCAGTTTCAAAGTTATTATCTTTTTTTGCACAACTGAAGCTATTCTTTCAAGTCCTGCTCCCTGTATCAATATTTTTTTCTGGAAGTGGCACAAGTGAACCGTCTTCAAGTCTATTCCATTCAGTAAACACAAGATTCCAAATTTCTAAGAATCTATCTCCTTCATCTCCTGGCTTACAGTTAATTTCTTCATTATTTTTCCCCATATTTTGTGTATCGTAGTAAATTTCACTACAAGGCCCACAAGAACCTACAGGTCCAGCTGCCCACCAGTTATCTTCTTCTCCAAGTCTAACAATTCTATCTTCAGGCACTCCAATTTCCTTATTCCAAATTTCATAAGCCTCATCGTCTGTTTTATAAACAGAAACATAAAGTCTTTCTGGATCCAATTTCAAAACTTTTGTTATATATTCCCAAGACCATTCAATCGCTTCTTTTTTAAAGTAATCTCCAAACGAGAAATTTCCCAGCATTTCAAAAAATGTATGGTGTCTAGGCGTTCTTCCTACATTTTCCAAATCATTAGTTCTTATACATTTTTGATAAGTCGTAATTCTTGGAAACGGAGCTTCCTTCTCTCCCAAGAAAAATGGCTTAAACGGCACCATCCCAGCAACCGTCAACAACAAACTTTTATCATCTGGTATTAACGAAGCACTTTCAAAATGTTTATGCTCCTTTGATTTAAAAAAATCTACAAAACTTTTTCTTATTTCATTTCCTGTCATTATTTATCCGAGATTGTAAAAACAACCTCTCTCCTTTCTTAATTTATCTTCTTATTTATTTTTTAATATTTTTAAAATCATTATTTTTTTAATTAATATCGCTTCTTTATTATTTATTAATTTCCAAATCTAATTTATCCTTATACAATTCAACTATTTTTTTCAGAACTTTCTGCAAACGGTTCTTCGCCAAAATGAGGAACTAAATAAAAATCTATCAGATTCATTCCCGTATAATCACTCAATTCCTTTGCCAATGTTTTTATCATCTGCAAGCGAAGCATATTCGATATTAGGACCTGTTATTACAGACCCTGCTGATTCTCCGATATAAAGCAATCCATTTTCTATTCTTTCCTTCAAATAAGAAATTAAATTTTTTTCTTTTTCAATTCTTGTAATAAATAAAATGTATTTCCACCAGAAATAAAAGATTATCTCTGCCTTCGATAATTTCTCCTTCACAGTTTTTTTCTGAAAAACAGAAATATCAAAATTATCCACTTCATATCCAATATCCTCAAAAAGCCTTCTCTGTAAGATACATATAATTCTTATATTCTTCCACATTAGCTGCTGTCGGAATAAATAATATTTTTTTACTTTTAGCATTTTTATCCAAAAATTCTTTTACAAATCCTATACTTTCGTATAAAGATGACGTCAAAATCATATTTTTCAAAAAAATCAACCTCCTAATCCAACTTGAAGTTATCTCCAAGGTAAACTCTTCTGGCAGTTTCATCATTCGCAATTTGCTCACCAGTTCCAGAGATTAAGATTGTCCCTTCAGCCATTATATACGCTCTTTCAGTAATTCTCAATGTTTCACGCACATTATGGTCTGTAATTAAAACTCCTAATCCTCTTTCTTTTAATTGGATAATTATATTTTGAATGTCTTCTACTGCAATAGGGTCAACTCCTGCAAAAGGCTCATCCAACAAAATAAAATCTGGATTTGTAGAAATCGTTCGAGCAATTTCCACACGTCTTCGTTCCCCTCCTGAAAGTGCATAACCTAAACTTTTTGCAACATGTGAAAGTTTAAATTCTTCAATCAAACTTTGCATTGTAGCAATACGTTCTTTTTTAGGAACTCCACGCATTTCCAAAACTGAAACTATATTTTCTTCCACAGTTAAATTTCTAAAAACAGATGCCTCTTGTGGCAAATATCCAAGCCCTAGCCTAGCCCTTTTGTACATTGGAAAATCAGTTATATCTTCTCCATTGTACATTACACGCCCACTATTCGGCTTAACGATTCCTGTTATCATATAGAATGTTGTCGTCTTACCAGCTCCATTTGGTCCCAAAAGTCCGACGACTTCTCCCTTTTCCATACCTAAACTAACACTTTTCACAACTTCTCTATTTTTATAGATTTTCTTTAAACTGTCAGCCTCTATACTAATTTTTCTAGACATAACATCTCCTAATTTTTAATTTTTATGATACTATGGATAATCGTCTAAACAGTTAAAGTCAACTAATTAAACGATTATCATTATTTTTACCTAAAATCTTTTTGAGTATTCTACTCCATTATATCTCAATGTAGCAGTTCCTCCCTTACCACTTTCACTTCCAGCACTCCATGATATTGGAATATCAATCGCTTTTTTATGAACATTTATTCTTACTGAACTTGGCAATTTCCCACCATTTTCTGGATAATAAATGTTACTTGCAGCTCTAGCAAGCATTTCTCTAGTACTTTCTGTTGGAACTTTTACATCAAATGATTTATCCGAAGAATCTGTACCTGCTCTTGCAGTTGCAGTCATTTTTACATCCTTATCTTTACCACCGTAAAATTGTTTATTAACTTTTCCACTTGGAGATAAAATAGTTGAATTTGATGATTTCCATTTAACATTAACTGGTACTCCATTATCAGCTGTTTCTGTTCGTGGCAATACAATTTTACCTTTTTCATTAGCATTTTCTATCGTTAATTTCCCAATAACATTTTGTACAGCTTCCTTATTTTTTGGATCTGATTTACTTTGTTCAACAGTTCCGTTATTAACTTCATATTGCATTTTAATATTTCCAGAATTTTCCAATATTCTTCTATCCATATCGTATATTGCTCTATCTGAAGAAATTTGAGTTTTTCCTTGATATGTTTTTAACATGACCATTCAACCCAATTTTTCTTAGTTTTCAAATATATTATTGCACTATCAGCACTTGTATTTATATTTTTTTAAATTGTGGTAAAGTACTTATAATTTTAACGCTTTTCTCAGCATGACCCTTCTCCCTTTATTCATGTCAAACCAAACGAAAGTTAGCAGTTAATTTCGTATGATTTTTTTCAAGTCAATCATAACTTTATCTCTAGCTAATATTGTATTTTTTTAGCAATGTCAATTTCATTATATTGAGAATCCATGATTACGTCTTTATAAGTCATGTGAACATTATTTTTTTATTTCCCTCTTGTGATACTCATATTTTTAGAATTTTGAGAAATAAAATATAATTTTGCAGTTTCCCCTGTAAAGTTAACTGCTTCTGCTTCCACAAGTGGCGTAGGATCCGTCATAAAATTCTTAGTATTTCCACGGATTTTACCTTTTACATGTCCATCAAATTTAAATTCCTTCTTCTCAAAACTTCCTTGACCTATATCAGAAGTAACTCTATCTCCTTGCACACTCGTCAACACCATTTTATTAGCAAATATATCCTTAACGATCGTATTCATTCTACCATTATCTCCGCTAACAGTAAAGTTTTGTTTAGTAACCGAGAATTTATTATTAAATGTCGCATCACCTGTTTTAAACAAATATACTAATCCAGTCCCTTTCATATGGTAATCTTGATAATTCATCGTATAATCTTGATTTGTTGTCAAAACTTGATTTCCCATATCGTAAACTGCCGATTGGTAAGTTCCTGTTGTTTTTTGTGCAAAATGTTCAAAAGTACCATTTCCATCTCCAGTAACAATCTTCTTATTTTCATCATAAAAAACATGCTGACCAGTAACTCTCATCTCTCTACCAGTATACTGAACATTTCCTGAAGCATCAACCTGTTTTTTCTTTAAGAAATACGAACCTCTATCAGCAACAATATGACTCTCTTTACCCATATAAATCACATGTCCAGCAGCGTCTATTCTTTCTTCCTTCATAAAATAATTAGCTGTATCAGCTGTAATTGTATTTTCTGGATCTTTATACTTAACATTTCCAACTGCATTACCTATTTTATTAATATCGTCATATCTCATAGAATCTGCACTCAACGTTTTATTAGCCTTCAAATCACGATAAATAGCATGTCCTTGTGCATCAGTAATTTTATTAATATCATCGTGATGCATTCTATCAGATTGAAATTCTCTTTGATTACTAATTTCCTTATAGAATACATGTCCTTCTGCATCCAAAATTTTATGAACTTCATCATATCTCATTTTATCAGCTTTTACTTCTTTTGACTTTTGTGGATCTAGTTCTTTATAAACCACATGTCCTTCTGCATCTAAAACCTTATTCGTACTATTATAAATTGCCTTATCAGCTCTCATATCTTTCTTTTGCTTATGATCTTGATAAATAACATTTCCTGAACCTACAATAGTCTCAAATTTCGTTGTTGTCTCAATTTTATTAGCTTCCAACTGAGTTTTATCAACATTATTAAGAACTTTCGTTCTCGTATTTGAAATTATCAAATCACCCTGTTTCTTGTAATCAACCTGCTCTGTATACAAATTCCACTTATTATCCTTCGATGTTCCAAAAACCTTTCCTTTCAAAGTAACATCAAGCGTCTCTGTATTCAATTCACCTTCTTTTGATTTTACAATCATATTTTTTTTCAACATATCAATTACAACATTTTTTTAAATTTTACAATTTTATCTTTATCCGTCCCACCAACTTGCTCATCAGCATAAACAATTACTTCATCTCTCAATTTATAGACAACTTTTTTTCATTTTTCATTTCTTTTTTTGTAATTGTTCAACTGGTGAACCAATTTTTTTATAAAATACAGCATATATAAAATATACCAGTATCAGCAGCAATCCTGCATACGTTATTTTTTTCCACATTATTTTTTTCTCCTCTAATTTAGCCTTTAATTCAGATAAAAATTTTTAATGCTTCCATAGGCGTAATATTATTTATATCCTTTTTCTTCAATTTCATCAATAATATCGCTCATTACTTCCATTTTCTCATCTGCTTCTTTTTTCTTTTCATCTTCGTCATCATCAAATCCTAGATTTTCTCCAAAAAGCGACAATTGATGAACATTTACCGTTTTTCTCAATAAGCTCTTTTTTTCTGCTCCAATCTCTTCAAAAATTTTCTTACTTTCCTTCAAAATTTCCTTCGGTAAACCCGCCAATTTAGCAACTTCAATACCATAAGATTTATCCGCTCCACCTTTTACAATATTTCTTAAAAACATCACTTTTCCATCTTTTTCATTGACTTCAATTCTATAATTAACAATATCATCAAATTTATTTTCCAAATCTGTCAATTCATGATAATGCGTCGCAAATATCGTTTTTGCTTTAATTTCATTATGAATATAAATTGAAATCGCTGTTGCAATCGAAACTCCATCAAACGTCGATGTCCCTCTCCCAACTTCATCCAAAATAATCAAACTTTTTTCAGTCGCATTATTCAAAATATTAGAAACCTCGCTCATTTCAACCATAAATGTACTTTGTCCCGACAAAATATCATCTGAAGCACCTATTCTCGTCAAATATTTATCAACTATCGACAATTTAGCCTCTTTTGCTGGAACATACGAACCAACCTGTGCCATAATTGATATTAAAGCCACTTGCTTCATGTAGGTTGATTTTCCAGACATATTCGGACCTGTCAATACTACAAATCGCTCTTTCTCTTTTAATTTCGTACTATTCGCTATAAAATCAGACCTTCCAATCAATTTTTCTACAACAGGATGTCTCCCTTCCACAATTTCCAGAACATCACTATTTTCCAACATTTCTGGTTTTACATAATCATTTTCAATAGCTATTGTCGCAAATGAGACAATTACATCTAAATACGCCAATTTTTCAGCTAAATTAGTCAAAATATTTCTTTCATCCTTAACTTGTACTAATTTCTTTAAATAAATAATACTCCAAATCAGAAATTTTTGCTTTAGAATTTATTATCGTATCCTCATATTTTTTTCAATTCTGGAGTTATGAATCTTTCAGCATTTGCAAGAGTTTGTTTTCTCGTGTAAGTCTCTGGCACCAAATCTAAATTAGATTTTGTAACTTCTATAAAATATCCGAAAACCTTGTTATACTTGATTTTCATATTTTTTTAATTCCCGTAGCTTCTTTTTCCCTTTGCTCAATTTCTAGCAAAAAGTCCTTTCCAGAATTCATTATTTGATGAATTTCATCCAATTCCTGATTGTATCCCCTTTTTATCATGCCACCTTCTCTTACTGTAAAAGGTGCATCCTCATCAATGCTCTCATCAATTAGCACATATACATCATACAATTTTTTTCACATTAATCTCTTCAAAAAAATTAGTTTCTTTTAAAATATTCATGATTTCAATCGAAGATTTTTAAAGTATTTTTTCAATGCTAGCAAATCTTTCCCATTTTCATTTCCAAAAAAATTATTTTTTTTCCTAGCAATCTTTCTAAATCATATACATTATCTAATTTTTTTCTTTCAAATCTTCTCGAATTAAAAATATTATCAATAAAATATTGAACATCTTGTTTGTCTTTTTTTCTATCTCTTTCACATTTAACAACGGATTATTTATATATCTTTTTCAAAAAGCCGTGTCCCCATAGAAGTCTTACATCTATCTAAAACCCACAAAAGCGACCCATAAACCGTCTTTTCTCTCTGATTTTTTGTCAATTCCAAATTTTTTCTCGTAATTGAATTTATTTCCGCATAATTAGAAGTATTTAAAAACTCAATTTTTTTCAACAGTCAATTCATTTTTCAAGTTGCATAGTTTGTGCATAATCTAACGCCATAGCTGCTGCTCCAATAACAGCCTTTTTATCTTTTATTCCATAACTTTCCAAAGAGATTACACCAAAATAATCCATTAAGAATTTATTACCATCACGTGTTTTTCCCGACTATACTTACACTAGCTTGATTTTTCTGAACATAATCGTCTATTTGCTCTCTCACATCTTCATAAAATGAATCTAACAGCAAAATCTCTTTAGGCTCTATCTTTATTCAATTCATTAAATAATTTTGAATAATCTTTTTCCTTCTCAATTTCTGTTACCTTAAATTCTCCAGTCGTAATATCAATGTACGCAATCCCTATTTTTCCATCAGCTTCTCTTATACTAAGCAAATAGTTATTACTTTTAGAATCCAACGAATCCACATCAACAACCGTCCCAGGTGTAACAACCTTCACAACTTCCCTTTTCACAATGCCTTTAGCCGTTTTCGGATCCTCTACTTGCTCACAAATCGCTACTTTATAGCCTTTTGAAACCAATTTCGTTATATATGAACTCGCCGAGTGATACGGAACTCCTGCCAAAGGAACATTTGCATCCTTTTCCTTATTTCTAGATGTCAAAGTAAGTCCTAACTCTTTTGAAGCCTTCACTGCATCTTCAAAAAACATTTCATAGAAATCACCTAATCTAAAAAATAATATCGAATCTTCATAATCTTTTTTTATCTCATTATACTGCTTCATCAATGGTGTACTTGCCATTTTTTTACCTCTGTTTCATTATTAATATTTTACAGATTAGTATAGCATAATTTAACGGTTTTTTCAATTTTATAAAGCGTTTCGCTAACAAATATTACAGAAAAAGACTACCTAAGTAGCCTCTTCCCCTAAATTTATTCATTTTTATATCGCTGTTACATTAAATGAAATTGATTCTAACACTCTTAATAACGCACTTGTTGTGTCCAATGATGTTAAACAAGCAATTCCTTGCTCACTTGCAGCTCTTCTAATTTTAAATCCGTCATTTGTTGCACTTTTTTTCTTAGCCGCTGTATTTATAACCATATCTACATAACCTTTGTAAATAACGTCTAACACGCTATATCCATAATGAGTTTCATCAATTTTACCAACAACTTCAACTCTACTCAAACCATGTTCTTTGAAAAATTCCGCCGTTCCTTCTGTCGCAAGAATGCTGTATCCCAACTCATAGAATCTTTTAGCCAATTTAAACGCCTCTTCTTTAGCCGCTCCACTTATTGTAAACAACACACTTCCTTGATCCTTAACTTTAATTCCAGCCGAAATTAATCCTTTATACAATGATTTTTCTAAAGTACTGTCACTTCCCATTACTTCCCCAGTTGATTTCATTTCAGGTCCTAATGTCGTATCTACATCTTTCAATTTTTGGAAACTGAACACTGGAACTTTTGTATGAATTGTATCTCCAGAAGGAATTAATCCTGTTTTATATCCTTTACTTGCCAATGTTTCTCCCAAAATTCCCTTTCATAGCCAAAGTTTGCCATTGGAACTTTTGTGATTTTACTTAAGAATGGAACTGTTCTCGAACTTCTTGGGTTAACTTCAAGTACAAATACTTCACCTTTACTAATTACATACTGAATATTCAACAATCCAATAATATTCAATCCTTTAGCCAATCTAACTGTATACTCAACTAATGTGTCAATTTGTTCTTGTGTCAAACTTTGTGGAGGATAAACTGCTATTGAATCTCCAGAGTGAACCCCAGCTCTTTCAATATGCTCCATAATTCCAGGAATTACAACTGTTTCCCCATCACAAATCGCATCCACTTCTATTTCTTTACCAACCAAGTATCTATCTGTCAACACTGGATGATCAGGCGATACTTTTACTGCATTTTCCATATAATGTCTTAATTCTTCTTCTCTATACACGATTTCCATCGCACGACCACCTAAAACATAAGAAGGTCTAACCAATACTGGATATCCAATTTCAGCAGCATTTTTTACAGCTGTTTCTGTATCGAATGCAGTTTTTCCTAATGGTTGAGGAATATTTAATTTATGAAGCAACTCTTCAAATTTATCTCTGTTTTCAGCATTATCAATTTCTTCTAACGCTGTTCCAAGTATTTTAACACCATGTTTAGCTAATTTTTCTGCCAAGTTAATCGCTGTTTGTCCACCAAATTGAACTACAACTCCTTCTGGTTTTTCCAATTCAATTATCGCCATAACATCTTCTTCAGTCAGTGGTTCAAAATAAAGTTTGTCAGAAATTGAGAAATCTGTCGATACAGTTTCTGGATTATTATTTATAATAATTGCCTCATATCCAAATTCTTTAATCGCTTTTACCGCATGAACTGTCGCATAGTCGAATTCCACTCCTTGCCCAATTCTAATCGGTCCTGAACCTAATACAACAATTTTTTTCTTATCAGTTCTAACTGACTCATTTTCTTGCTCATAAGAAGAGTAAAAATAAGGTGTTTCAGATTTAAATTCTGCCGCACAAGTATCGACCATTTTAAATACTGGTTTAATATTGTTTTCATGTCTTAACTTATAAATTTCTTCTTCAGTCGTATTCCATCTATGAGCAATTACTTTATCAGAGAATCCATATTTTTTAGCATAAAGCAACACATCTACATTTCCAACATTGTTTTTCAATTCTTTTTCAATATCTATAATATTTTGCATTTTATCCAAGAAGAACATATCGATTTTCGTAACTTCATGAATGTTTCCAGGCGTTACTCCTCTTCTCAAAGCCTCACCAATAAAGAACAATCTTTCATCTCCAGCCTTCTTAATTCTTCTCATAATATAATCCAATTTAAATTCCTCACCATTTGGTAATCCTAAATGATGAACACCATATTCCAATGAACGAATAGCCTTCAATAAACTTTCTTCATACGTTCTACCCATTGCCATTACTTCCCCAGTTGCTTTCATCTGAGTTCCCAAATGTCTATCTGCTTTTTCAAATTTGTCAAATGGGAATCTAGGAATTTTACTTACAACATAATCTAATGAAGGTTCAAAACATGCATAAGAATTTTTTGTTACAGGATTTATAATTTCATCCAATGTTAATCCTACTGCAATTTTAGCTGCAATTTTAGCTATTGGATATCCTGTCGCTTTTGAAGCTAGTGCCGAAGAACGAGAAACTCTTGGATTTACTTCGATAATATAATATTTAAATGAATTTGGATCCAAAGCTAATTGAACATTACATCCACCTTCAATTTTCAATGCTCTAATTATTCTCAATGAAACATCTCTCAACAAATGATACTCTCTATCAGTCAATGTTTGCGAAGGTGCAACTACAATCGAATCTCCAGTATGAATCCCAACTGGATCAATATTTTCCATATTACACACTACAATCGCAGTATCATTACTATCACGCATTACTTCATACTCAATTTCTTTATACCCAGCAATTGATTTTTCCAATAAACATTGAGTTACTGGCGAATAGTGAAGTCCGTTAGTTACAATTTCATCTAATTCTTTTGGATTATGGCAAATTCCTCCTCCAGTTCCTCCCATCGTAAACGCAGGTCTTACAATTACTGGATAACCTATTTTTGCCACAAAATCTTTTGCTTCTTGTAAATTATGAATTATTTCTGATTCAGGAACTGGTTCTCCCAATTTATTCATTAAATCTCTAAACAATTCTCTATCTTCTGCTTGTTTTATAGAATCTAGTTTTGTCCCTAATAACTCAACTCCACATTCTTTTAAAACACCTGATTCATGCAACTCAACCGCCAAATTCAATCCTACTTGACCTCCCAATGTTGGAAGCAAAGCATCTGGTCTTTCTTTTCTAATTATTTTTGAAACAAATTCCAAAGTCAACGGTTCAATGTACACTTTATCGGCTATTTCTTTATCTGTCATTATCGTTGCAGGATTTGAATTTACTAAAATTACTTTGTATCCTTCTTCTCTAAGTGATAGACACGCTTGCGTTCCAGCATAATCAAATTCTGCCGCTTGTCCTATAATTATTGGTCCCGATCCTATTACTAAAATAGTTTCTATATCTTTTCGTTTTGGCATTTTTATCTCTCCTTAATTTATTTTTTTCTAAATTTATTACGTTTTTTTGTTTATGATTTCGCATATTTTAATTAATAAATGCTTTTTCGTACTATTTTTTTCATATTTTCTATAAATTCATCAAATAAATAATTTGGATCATGTGGTCCTGGTGAAGCTTCTGGGTGATATTGCACTGAAAATACTGGATATTTTTTATGTCTTACCCCTTCACAAGTTTTATCATTTACCGCAATGTGCGTCAATTCCAATTCTGTATCCTTCAAAGAATCTATATCAACTGCATAACCATGATTTTGTGCAGTAATATCCACTTTTCCCTGTCAATAAGTTTCAATACTGGTTGATTCGCTCCACGATGTCCAAATGGCAATTTATATGTCTTAGCACCACACGCCAATGAAATCAATTGGTGTCCCATACAAATTCCAAAAATTGGTACTTTTCCAATAAGTTCTCTTATTATTGCAATAGTTTCTGGCACATCTATTGGATCCCCAGGTCCATTACTAAGCATTATTCCATCTGGTTTTTGTCTCAATATTTCTTTTGCTGGAGTATCATGTGGCATTACAACAACATCACAATCTCTCGAATTTAATTCTCTTAAAATTCCTGATTTCATTCCTAAATCTAATAATACAACTCTCATTCCTCTACCTGAAGAAAGAAAAGCTTTTTTTGTTGAAACCTGCTCGATTTGATTAGTCGGTAAAGAATTGTTTTTTAAATAGGCAACAACTTCTTGAGGATCTTTATCTGCACTAACGATAATCCCCTTAATTGTTCCATGCTCTCTAATTTTTTTTGTCAAACTACGTGTATCAACACCTGAAATTCCTGGTATATTTAAGTCTTTCAAAATCTCATCTAATGTAAATTCATTTCTGAAATTAGAAGGTTTTTTACATATTTCACGAGTTATAATACCTTTTATGCTAGGATTAATAGTTTCATAATCATCTCTATTTATCCCATAATTCCCTATTAATGGATATGTAAATGTAATAATCTGTCCATTATATGAAGGATCTGAAATTGTTTCTTGATAACCAGTCATCGCAGTATTAAAAAAACTACTTCACCAGCCATTTCTACATCTGCTCCAAACCCGTATCCTTTGTATACACTACCATCTTCTAAAACTAGCTGTTTATCCAATGAGTACATAATAATTTACCTCCTCTATTTTTTTGTAATGCTTTTTATCTAAAATTTAAAAAAATTTTATCTCATTTTTTATATCCAATTTTACCAAAAATATTGTTATTTCCGAAAAAAATTGCAAAAATTTTTTTACTAAAAAAATATTTCTATTCTTTAGTAATTTTTTTCTTTTTTTATCATTCTCTTAAATCTTCTAATTATACCCTTTTTTAAAAATTTTTTTCAAGTCCAAATCTCAAAAAAATACATTAATTTTTTTATTAAATATAAATTTTACAAAAAAACTGTTTCATAAAAATCACATCATTCGTTCCAAAATCAATTTTTCATCAATCTGAAAATTCTTTTTTAATAAATGATATCAAATTCATAAAAACAGTTATCTTAAATACCAGAAATTTTTCTAATATTCAATTCATAATCTATATTAATATTTTATAATAAGAAAATCCCTTTTTTATTATGCTTCTGTAACAATATTTATCAATTCTTCAATAGTTTTTTCTCCAACAGACGCTTTTTCTCCATTGATGTAAACTACTGGTACACCTTGAATATTTTTTTCAGAAACTTCTTGCGTATAAACTCCTCCATCAATCAATGAAGTTGTAATATTGCTATTTCCCATAGAAATAACATTCAATGCTTGAATTACTTCTGGACATTTTGTACATGAAAGCGAAACATAAGTTTCAATATTCAATGGTTTATTTATTGCTTGAACTCTAACTAATTGATCACCTTCTAATTTTTTACCCATTCCAGCCAATCCTAAAATCGCCAAAATAAAGCTATTAAACTCATGTCCTCCAGGAATTCCATTAAAGTTAATCCCTGATTTTTCTCCATCTTTCAATAAAGTAAACGAAATTGGTCTTGTAATATTATACGATTTTTTTCTAATTCAACATCTTCTCCAAAAGTTTTTTTAGTGTAATTTACTTTCGATGAAATTCCATCCACTTCTTGTAAAAAAACTATCTAATTCTTTTTGATTTATCGCTTTCATCCAAAAAGCTACCATTTCAATATTCCCATTTATATTATTAAAATACCCTTTTAACTGTTCTACGATATTTGAATCTAATAATGCCATCTCAATCATCCTTTCTACAATTCTTTCTAAATTTATTATATCATATTTTTCTTTCTAGCTTCCTATTTATCTTTTTTTCATTTTCATAAATTTCATTCTCAAACTATACTATGTTTATTTTTATTATCATCTTGCTATTTAAAAATTTTGAATTAAACAAGCCTGTTCTATAAATTCAAAACAGGCCCTCTTTTTTATACATAACTTTAATTTTTTAATTTATTATATTTTACCTACTAAATCTAATCCTGGTTTTAATGTAGCTTCTCCTTCTTTCCATTTAGCTGGACAAACTAATCCTGGATTATCGTGTACGAATTTAGCAGCTTTTGCTCTTCTTACTAATTCTGAAGCATCTCTTCCAATTCCACCATCGTTTACTTCATATGCAACGATTTTCCCTTCAGGATTTACAATAAATGTTCCTCTGAAAGCCATTCCTGATTCTTCTTCTAATACATCAAAAATTCTTGCTACTTCTTTTTTAGGATCTCCAATCATTCCATAAGTTACTTTGCTAATTGCTTCTGAATGATCGTGCCATGCTTTATGAGTAAAGTGAGTATCAGTACTTACTGAATAAACATCAAATCCTAAATCTTTCAATTCTTGTAGTGATCTTCCAAATCTTCCAACTCTGTAGGACAAACAAATGTAAAGTCTGCTGGATAAAACATAAATACATTCCATTTTCCTAACATATCTTTATCAAAAGATACTTCTTTAAACTCTTCATTTTGATACATTTGTACTGTAAAGTTTTCTACTCTTTTTCCAATTAATGACATAATTGAATACCTCCTATTTATTTTTTCTATCATTCTATATATTTAAACTATTTTTCTAATTTGAAATAATTACAATTATCTCTCCATTACATTATATAAAAATTTTAAAACTTTTTGTCAAATACTTTTTTTCTGTTTAAACTTTAAAAATTTCTTCCAAAAATTTTTTTCTCTCATTTATTAATTCATCTCAAATTCAATATACACCGTTTTTTTGAAATATCTAATTTTTCTTGGATTAACTACAATTCTTTTTTTCCGAAACTTTATCCAACAATTCTTTTTCAGATTTTTTTCTAATATTTTTCGAATCAGTCAAAAACATTTCCATAATAATTATAATTATAATCTGAATACGGTCTAATTACACCTTGAGATTTATCAGTTATTGTTACAGGATTTTTTTAAGTTTAAATCTGTTTTTCCTAAAAATTACTTGTGCTTTTTTTCAAGGCTTCTTTGTAAGCATTTTCATACAATTCATCTTCTAATTTTTTTGTTTATTATCAATATCGTATTCAATGTATCCATTTGTACCAATTCCCAATATTTGTGCTACACTTATAATATTTCCTATATTTTTTTCATATCTCTAGTCTCTACTTCGATTGTGTGAGTTACCGTATTAATCTCTTTTTTTACACTTTCTCGTTTTTTTCCAAACTAACTTCATCATTAGTAAACCCTACTATCTTAATTTTATCTCTAATCCTTTTTGAACCTAATTTTTTTGTTGTAATCCATTAAATTTATCCAAAAGCCTTTTGATACGCTGCTTTAGCCGATTTATCTCTCATTTCTATTTCAAAAATATTCACACCTTGTGCATTTCTTTTTCACTTCATAAATCTTTTTTCATTTGCTAAAACTGACAAGAAATCTTTTTAATGAATTCAACGAAATATTATCTGCCTCAACTGATAAAACTGTTTTAAATTCTTTTTCTCCTTTATTTATAACCTCTGTATCCCAATCATACGATTTATCTGTAGAATATGATGTTGAATTTATTTTTATCATATCTAGCTCCCGATTTACTCAATAAACTTTTAAATTTCTCCAATTTTTTTGTGCATTCTCTTTACTCGCTTTATCCAAATTTTTTTATCTTCCGTTTGAATCGTCAACTGGACTTTTTGCTGAATTTGGCATAATTTCTTTTTAGCAATTCCTCTAACTTGAATTCTTTTTCCTGAAACAATGTCTGAAAAACTTAAAAAAACAAGTCATCATACACATCAATAATATTATTCTTTTCATTTCTATTTTGAAGTAATCCATAACTTTTAACTTATGAAATTCTTCTCTCCTTTCATTTATTTTCTCATCTTAATTTAATAACTATAAAGTTCCAACTTCCATATATTTCTCTAGATTTTATGACCTTTAAATAACAATCCTATTTTTCAAAAATACAACTTCAACAAATATTTTTTATAACTTTTTAAGAACTTTAATTCAAAAAAATCTATTTTTCCAATCATTTCATACATTACCGATATATTTTGCGTTAATTTTAAAGGTTTTGGAGTATAATCTACTTTTGCTTCCATTTTTGGACTTGAAACAACCGCTATTTCAAAATTCGTTTCTTTTGCAATACTTTTTGATGCAGGTGCTGCTGCAACTGTCCAATTTTCATCCATTCTATCAATCATTTTTTGCTGAAAATCTACATCCTCACTCACAACAATTACATCTCCAACCTTTAAATTACTAGATTTTAAAATACTCGCAGCTTTCTGTTTTGCTTGATTATACGCTTCATTATACATTTCTGATTCAATTTCCGCTCTATTTGACAAATCAAATTTAATCGAACCTACAATATTCAAGTCATTTTTATCAGCCAAAGCAATTATTGTATTCAAATCCTTCAAATTTTTAGTAACAACATTCAATTTATGCGTAACTTCATATTCTTCTTCCTTTTTCAAGTCACCACCGTAATTCTCTCGAATTTCATATCCTCCAAAAGAAACACTCGCTCCAGTCGAACCCATTTTTTTGTAATTTATTATTCACAAAATTTATTTTTCGCAAAAAGTTTATTCAATGTCCCGCTCAAAGTTTTATCATTTTTCCCTCAATTTCACTTCATAGACATCTCCATTCGATTTTTCCCTATATTCACAACTTGATTATCGCTACTATCACCTTCGTCATCAACAAACTCATCATCAATATCCTCATCATCATTATAATTCTCTATCTTTTTTTCGTAATACTTTTAAGTTTCTCCCTTCGTTTATCTCTATCAATTCTCCAATTTTATCATAAGCCACATTTTTAACCAATATTTTCATTTCAGCAGTATACGAAGTTGGATTTGACTTTGCTAAATTGTTACTTCCATTCCCATTCACTTTAATTTTCCTATCAGAAATCGACTCAGTCTCAATACTATCTATTCCTATGTTTTCTGCCTTCAATGTCGATTTAAATCCTTGCAATTTCTGATTAACTTTTTCTGTCGCCTTAGTCAAACTTTTATCTCTCCCAGTAATCTCAAAATGCAAAAGTCGCCATATTTGGCAAAATTTCCTTTTCAACATTACCCAGTAACACTAATTTTCTTAACTGGCTCTCCCATTACAAACGAATTTAATGCCAAAAATGCACTAAATATCACTAATAATCGTTTCATTTTCCCTCCTTATAATTTTTTACTACTATTTTTGAAGTATTTCATACATTACTGATACATCTTGTGTTAATTTTAAAGGTTTTGGAGTATAATCTACTGTTCCTCTTCTTTTTCTAGCACTAGCAAAATCAGCTGAATACGAATATTCTTCTTTTGTTCCTGCAACTAAACCAAGAGCATTGCCACTTTCTACAGTCCAGTCCTTATCAATCCTGTCAATCATCTTCTGTTGAAAATCCACATCCTCGCTCACAACAATCGGTTCTCCTAATCTCATTGAACTCGACTTTAAAATACTTGTAGCCTTTTGTTTTGCCTGGTCATACGCTTCTTTGTACATTTTTAGATTCAATCTCACCCTTATTCGACAAATCAAATTTAATCGAACCATCAATATTCAATCCGTTATCATCAGCCAATGCAATTATTGTATTCAATTTTTTTAAATCCTTCACTTTCAAAATCAAATTATGAGTCACAGAAAACATATCAATCCCATTTTTCTTCATAAGCACCAAAATTTTCATTTATTTTGTAACTTCCAAAAACTATATTATTCCCTGTATTTATCGACTGTAATTTGTCTTTTGTCACATTCATTTTCTCAAATAATTTATTCAACGCACCATCAATAGTTTTATCTTTTTCCTTCAAATTTATAACAAAAAGATTCTCTTTAAAATCTTTCTTAATACCATTCAAATCTCCACTTGAATTAACGTCCATCAAATTTGCTAACCTATTAAAATCAATATCTCTCACAAAAATTGACATTTCAGCAGTATAAGAAGTTGGTGTTCTTTCTTCTTTCTTATTTTGAAGAAAATTTTTTCTATCCCCTCAATCTCATCCTCTCTCTCTTTAATTTTCTCATCATAAAAAGAAACCGTCTTTATATCATCCGCTTGAATTTTCTGCTTTCTCAACGCATTCTTAAATCTCTCAAGTTTCTGGTTCACATCATTTGTCGCCAAATTCAAATCCCTATTCTTTCGACTCTATCTTAAAATTCAAAACCGCTGTATCTGGCATTATTTCCCGTTCTGAATTACCTGTAACACTTATTTTTCTAATCACATTTTCACTCGCAGAAAATGTATTTAAACTAGAAAGTATGCACAGTGCTATTAGTACTTTTTTTCATATTTACCTCCTATTTTTTTGTTTATTTAT